>OOCB01003194.1_pt1 | contig 16581 bp, 10 predicted proteins | sample 1671351 | NCBI WGS metagenome assembly OOCB01 (sample SAMN06348148, study PRJEB24527) | human gut metagenome | biome: human gut; feature: ankylosing spondylitis patient; material: feces | host: Homo sapiens | place: China | collected 2015-10
GTCACTTTCATTATACAACATAATCAGATTTAAGGTGTCTTTCTTTTATGCAAAATCACGAACTTGCTCATTTATAGTACTAAAGATAAAATCTGAGATACAGTAGTACTTGTGTCTTAGATTTTATTTTTTACCGAAAAGAAGAGGAGGAGAAATATGCCAAAAGAATTTGATTTTGACAAAGAATTCGAAAACATGATGACCAGTAATAAACTGGATACAGTTGTATTACTGGGACATATAAATCCGGATGGGGATGCGGCAGGATCTGTCATGGGATTAGCACATTACATAAAGGTAAACTATCCTCAGTATGAAGTGCTTCCATATCTGGCGGATACAGATAAAGGCCCTAATAAGATCATAAAGACAGATAAAGTATTTAATCCATTTGAAAAACCGAACGTAGAAGGAAAAAAGTTTGCAGTTATTGTGTGCGATAATGCAGTGATCGTGCGTATGGCAGGAAGAGAATATTATGAAGCTGCTACGGCATCAATGATTATTGATCACCATGCATCTAATGAAGGATATGGAAACATTAATTATACGAAAGTTTCAGAAGCCTGTGCAGAGAATGTTTTTTACATACTGGACAAAAATAGTCTAGAAAAAGCGACGACTTTAGAACTTCATCCAACAGCTGCTGATTATATCTACCTGGGAATCATACAGGATACAGGAGGTCTTGCCAGGGCAAAGGAAAGTACTCTGTATGCGGTAATGACATTGCAGGGAATTGGCGTAAAACACAGTGATATTATGAAAACGATGCATAATGATACGCTGGAAAGCTTACAGAAGAAAGCCCTTTTATTAAATAAGGCGTTTTGTGTACTGGATGGCAAAGTAGCGTATGTTTGTGTAGATCAGAAAGAGAGCAAAGAAAAAGAAATCCGTTATGAAGATATCCATCCAATTGCAGAAATTCTTCGGGATTGCGAGGATATAGAGCTGAGCTTTACCATGTATGAGGAAGCTGAGAATAAATGGAGATGTTCTTTCAGATCTGATGGTGAATGGATTGACGTCAATGAATTGCTGACTCCTTTTGGCGGTGGAGGACATGCCGCTGCCGCGGGACTGAAAAAGACAACGGATGATGTGGAAAAACTAAGGGAAGCTATTTTTGAACGGATCAAGGATTTGAGAGAATAAATGTGAAAAATAGTATAAGAAATGAAACGAGCCGGTGCTTATTGCTGCTGCGATAGGCACCGGCTTTTTTGCTCTCATAAATGACGGTTTAAGCTGAAAATACCAAAGATATCAAAAGAGTGAAAGAAAAACTTTGCACATGATTATAGTGAAAAAAATAACTGAGGCTTTTTTGAAAATTCGACAATAAAGTACTATAAATAGTATGATAAAAACTTATATGTACGATAAATGGGATGTAATATAAAAAATTATATATAAAAAAGAAAGACGAGAAAAGAAGTGCGATATAATGCACACATAAAAGACGAGAAATAAAACGAAATACAAAATAATGCACAGACCCAAGAGCTTACTTTATCTGAATAGCTTATTTGATATATTTTATGTGGGATATAGTTGACCTATGACAGATATTGGGTATAATTACTTTAAATAATAAGAAAAAGTGAGAAATTACGATAATAACAGAAGGGAGATTTTATGATGGATCTTATGCAGGAAGCTATTCTTCTGGGATTTTCCGGGGCGGCTGTCATGGATACGAAAGAGCTTGTCTTTGTGCCGGAATACCGGACATTTTGTGAAGAAAATTTATGCGGCTGTTATAATGTAAATCCAGCCTGTCCACCCGAAAGTGGAACCGTGGAAGAGATGAAACAGCGTGCATTAAGTTATGAAAAAACACTGGTGCTGCAGACAATGCAGGAGGATCTGCACGATCCGGCGGAATACAAAAAAGCAAAACTGCTGCAGAATAAAATGACAGAAGAACTCGCAGAGAAGATGAAAGCAGACGGAAAGACAGATCTGCTGATCATGAGTGCCGGTCCGTATAAACATAATTCCTGTATGTCGGCATACTGTGTGGACGCACAGAAAATGGCAGATGCGGCGGGAATGCTTTGCTGGACAGATGACGGAATGGTGCGCTATTTTTCCCAGATCCTCTTTCATGAATAAAATTGTATTATAAATACAGATGTGATAGAATCAGTATCAGAAAATAAAAGCTTGCAGATGCAGACAGCAATGTCTGAAAAGCACAAATGACAGGAGGGTTTTTACCATGGAAAGACATGCATTTGCAATGAAAGTAAAAGAAGGCAGGATGAATGACTACCGCAAAAAACTTGGAGAGATCTGGCCGAAACTGACAGCATTTCTTGATCGTAATAAGGTAAAGAATTTCAGTATCTGGAATGCGGAGGATCTGATCTTTGGTTATTATGAGAACGAGGATGGAGCAGCTTTAAGCGCAGAGGAGAATGCAGCGAAAGATGCCATTACCGCGAAAATCCAGGATACTTTTGACTGGATCTCCACACCGGGAAAAGATATGCGGCTGATGTATCATAACTTTGGTGTTGTAAGAGAAAACAAAGAACTGATCCGTCACAGAATGTTTATGACTAAACTCAAAGATGGCTGTGAAGAAGAATACAAGAGACGCCATGACGGTCTGATCGAACAGAGAGGTGATACTGTTGATCCGGGTCCGGACAGCAACTTCAGCATCTGGAGTGCCGGTGGTTATATTTTTGGTTATGATGAGATCGATACTACCATGGAAGTAGAAGAAACGGTTGAAGAGAGAGAGCAGACTGTTGAATGGGAAATGCGTCAGCTTGGAATCATGGACTGGATCACGAATGATGTAGACTGGATGACAGGTGATGTTCATGCAGATGTAAAACGTCTGGCATGGCATAACTGATCAGAACAGAGAATAAAATAAAGTATAAAAGGAAGCCCTGGTTACTGCATGGATGAATGCGGCAGCCGGGGCTTCTGACATTAGAATAAAAATTATTTTTTGAGCATTTCCAGATATCCCTGGGTAGTGCTTTCGATCATTTTGTAGGTAAGCTCTGCCATGTGCTCCGCAGATTTCTGCTCTGGTTCTGTGAGCCATGTGCGGATCAGGCCGACACATCCGTTCAGGATAAAGGCATAAGCGTATTTGAGATTTGGGTCATCCTCTGGAAATTTTTCAGGAAGCTGGCTTAAGAAAGTTCCTGCGATCAGCTTTTCAATCCGTTCTACGAATGCCATATCTCCATGCGGTCCAAGGAGAGCAAGATAGAGTTCCTTATTGCTGTCCAGAATATTGAAAAACTGCACGATGAAGTAAAAAGCACCTTCTGTATTATTGGAATCGATCGTGTAATTTTGCATTACCTGAGTGATTTCTTCCAGAGCATCTTCCTCGATCTGCTGCAGCATCTGATAAATATCAGTATAATGAAGATAAAAAGTGGAACGGTTGATGTCAACTTCGTCAACAAGTTCTTTTACTGTAATTTCCTTAATACTTTTCTGAAGCATCAGGCGTGCAAGCCCTTCTCTGAGCTGTGCTTTGGTTTTGCGTACTCTCCGGTCAACTTTTCCGGCCATGTTAAATCCCCCTAATCTTTTGGTAAAAAATCGTCATCTTTTAGATAAAATGTCAATTTTTGACATGTGATAGACATTAATTAAAAATATGTCTATTAATATACATGACGATATTTTTTTGTTGGTTGTATCTGCTTTTCGTGTTTAGTATAATACACCTTGCCAAGAAAAGCAACATAATGTTGATTAATAGAAACTAAAACCATTAATAGAATATTGTCTATTGTTAAGATAATATTTATTTGATGGAGAGAGTTCGTTTAAATCAGCATGTTACAATTATATTTACATTACAGGAAAGGAACATATAAATGATCAAAAACGAGTGGAAAAGTTTATGGAACAACAAGATTTTGATCATCGTAGTCATGGCGATCATTATTATTCCAGTGATCTATGCCGGCTTGTTTCTGAAATCCATGTGGGATCCATATGGAAATCTGGATCAGCTTCCGGTGGCAGTGGTCAATAATGACAAATCCGTAGAATACGATGGCAAAACGCTGAGTGTAGGCTCAGATATGGTGGATGAGCTAAAGGACAATGATGCACTGGATTTTCATTTTGTAGACAGTGAGGAAGCAGAGCAGGGATTAAAGAATGGTACTTATTATATGGTAATCACCATTCCGGAGGATTTCTCCAAAGATGCTTCTACATTGATGGACGACAATCCGAAAAAAATGGAACTGAAGTATGAGACAAATCCGGGAACCAACTATATCGCGTCCAAGATGAGCGAGAGCGCTCTGTCCAAGATCCGTGAGGCAGTTGCTTCCAAGGTGACTGAAACTTATACACAGACGGTTTTTGACCAGATTGCAATGGTTGGAGATGGAATGCAGGAGGCAGCGGATGGTTCTGAGGAATTAAAAGACGGACTCAAAACTGCTTCTGATGGAAATAAGACGATCATCAAAAATCTTAAGAAACTTGCTGACAGCACACTGACGTTCAAGAGTGGTGCAGAAACTCTGACAGAAGGCCTGAAGGAATATACAGATGGCGTTTCTCAGGTTGACAGAGGTGCTTCCCAGCTTGATGAGGGTGTTGGAACTCTGACAGCAAAACTTCCTACACTGACAAGTGGTGTAAACAGTCTTGATGAAGGGGTTAAGAGTTATACAGATGGAGTTGCAAAACTGGATGCGAACTCTGCACAGCTTACTTCTGGAGCAAATAGTCTGAGCAAAGGGGCACAGAGCCTGAAAACAGGACTGGATACTCTGAAAAGTGGTACTACACAGTATGTAAGCGGTGCAAATACACTTGCTGATGGCGTGACACAGTATGTTGCCGGAGCAGAACAGCTTGCAGCCGGAGCGCAGCAGCTTTCTGCACTGGAAAATATCGGACAGGTATCCAGTGGAATTGCACAGCTGAATACAGCCGTTTCTGAGGGAAACAGTTCTCTCAAGAGTGGAACACAGCAGCTTGAAAGTGGGCTGGGACAGTTATCCGAACAGTTACATAGTCTTTCAGACAGTGCAACGGCAGACTCAATGAAAGAACTTGCCGCAGGTCTGAACAAAGCAAAGACAGGAATGGAAACCGCAAGTCAGGGAATGGATTCAGCGGCAGCAGGAATGAATCAGGCCGCAGCGGGCATGAACTCTGCAGCGGATACGATCCGTACTGCCAGCAGTGGAATCTCACAGGCTGCTTCTCAGCTCCAGGGTGTTTCCGCGCCGGTATCAAAGGCTGCAGACAGCATGGCAGGGGTGGTACAGCAGTGTGCCCAGGATGCAAATGCACAGATTGAAGCAGCAAATGGACAGATCAGTGCAGCCAACCAGCAGACAGAAGCAGCAAATGCAGTGATTACAAATGCTTCTGCAGCACTTCAGGCAATCCAGGGACAGGCAGATGAAAATGGAATGATCTCCGCCGAAAGTCTCAGTGCAGTGATCGGTTCCCTTGCCGGAGCAGATGCAGGAGCGAGCGGAGTATCTGGTATTGATGCAGATGCGTATACTGGTCAGGCACAGCAGATCGCAGCTTCTGCAGCAGAACAGATCGCAGGAGCACAGAGTACGTTAAACAGTACAGCATCGCAGCTGGAACAGGCAGCTTCCGGTTTGAACAGTGGAGCAGATACACTTGGAAACAAAGCCGGTGAAATGAGCAGCGGAGCATCACAGATGCAGGCTGGTGCAAATGAAATGGAAGAAGGCATTTCTTCCATGCCGGAAGTTCCTTCTGATCCGATCAATGCAGTATCAGCAGCGGTGGATCAGCTTTGTGCCGGATCACAGAAAGTAAATGCAGGAACAACTTCTGTAGCTTCTGCACTTTCCACTCTGGAAAGCGGAACGAAGAATTTTCCAAAAGCAGCAGCGGGAGTTAAAGCATTAAATGCAGGGTTTGAGACACTGACAGCAAACGACGAGACACTGACATCCGGTGCGGCAAGTCTCAAAGCGGCTGGAAGCAGCGTTACAGGCGGCATCAATCAGATTACAAATGGTGGAAAAACACTTGCAGATGGTATAAATACACTGAGTGCAGGATTAAATACGTACACAGATGGAGTTTCTACTCTGGCAGAAAACAACAGTGCTCTTACAGGTGGAACTTCACAGCTTGCAGAAGGTGCAAAAACTCTTGCAAGTGGAGCCGAACAGCTTGCGAGCGGAACCAAAACACTTCATGATGGAACAAGCAAACTGGTTTCCAATAATAATAAACTGAACAGCGGAGCCGAACAGCTCTCTGATGGCGCAGGCCAGATCCAGGACGGATCCTCACAGCTTTATGATGGTTCCAAAGAACTTGGTGATGGAATGACCAAACTGGAAGATGGTTCTGATACACTGGCAACAAGCCTTGGCGACGGGGCAGCGCAGGTGAAAGAAACAAAGGCAAGTGATGATACGATCAGTATGTTTGCAACACCGATCACAGACGAAGAGACAAAGATCACAACGGTAGAAAACAATGGACATGCAATGGCGCCGTATATGATGTCAGTTGGTCTTTGGGTAGGTTGCCTGGCATTCTGTCTGATGTATCCTCTGACAGAATACAAAGGTAAACTGAAATCCGGATTCGCATGGTGGGCAAGCAAGGCTTCTGTCCTTTATCCGGTGGCAATCCTTCAGGGTGTTCTTCTGATCCTTCTGCTTCATGTATTTGATGGATTTACACCAGTGGAAATGACAAAGACGATCCTGTTTGCGGCACTGACGGGAGCATGCTTTACATCGATCATGTATTTCTTCAATATTACATTTGGTAAAGTTGGAAGTTTCCTGATGCTGATCTTCATGGTAGTACAGCTTGCCGGTTCAGCGGGAACGTATCCGGTGGAGATTTCTCCAGATTTTGTGGCAAAGATTCATTATTATCTGCCGTTTACATACACAGTAAATGCTTTCCGAAGCACGATCTGCGGCGGTGAGAGCATCCATCAGTCTGTTGTGGTACTGATCGGACTTACGATTATCTTCTCAATATTGACAATCCTTCAGTTCAATCACATGGCGAGAAGGAAGAAACAGGGCAAAATGCTTCTTCTTGACTGGCTGGAAGAAAAAGGAGTCGCATAAAATAGAAAGTCACATCATTATCAGGAGAATCAGGAAACACAGAAACTGATCCGTCATCAGGCAGAGCATGATGCACTGACAGAACTTCTGAACCGTGGTTCTTATGAAAGAATCCTCAATATCTATGAGACAGGAGAGCGGCCGTTCGCATTGATTCTTATAGATGTTGATACCTTTAAATCTGTAAATGATACCTATGGTCATGCAATGGGAGATACTATTCTTCAGAAAGTAGCTACCCTCCTCAAGAGAACCTTCCGTAGCATCGACTATGTATGCAGAATCGGTGGAGATGAGTTTGCAATCATCATGGTTGAGATGACCAGCGATCTCAAATATACGATCGAGGAAAAGATCGAAGCTGTGAATGAAACACTTTCCAAGGAAGTGGATGGAGTTCCGGCGGTATCCTTAAGTGTCGGTGTTGCATTTTCTGACCGGGATAATGCAGAGGATGATATCTTTAAAGATGCGGATAAAGCTCTTTACTATATTAAAGAACATGGAAGACATGGATGTAAGATCTTCTGATGTAATAGGATTTTTGACAGGAATTCCCTGTACTGCCCTGTAGCGGCAGCAGGGAATTTTTGTTATTCATGGAGAACATTGGGGAAATTAACAGATTCGTCACATTTTTCCCACAAAGTCAACACAAATACCCCCTATACTTCTAACCATAAAAGAAAAGAAGTAAACAGAGATTCCAAGGAGGGGATTTTGATGACAGATATGAATAATAGATCAATGAATGATAACAATGAAAATAGAAATAACGATCCGAAAGAAAGAATGAGAAAGAAAGTAAAGAAAGCAGCAGGTATTGCATTATGCGCAGTTCTGGCAGGCGGACTTGCAGCAGGTTCTTTTGAGGGTGTGAATGCACTGACTGGATGGAACAGCAGCAGTGTAGAAGCTGCTTCTTCTAACAAAGAAAATACAACTCTTCTTCAGACAAAATCAGACAAGAAGGATAAATCTGACAGCAGTGATGAAAGCGATTCCAGCAAGACAAAAGGAAGCCTGGATGTATCTGATATCGCAGCAGAAGGAATGAAATCCGTAGTAGCGATCACAACGAAATCTGTTCAGGATGTTCAGAATTATCTTGGATATTATGGATTCGGTGGAAGCCAGGGATATACAACACAGCAGGAAGTTGAAGGAAGCGGTTCTGGTATCATCATCGGAAAGAATGATGACAGCCTTCTGATCGCAACAAACTATCATGTAGTAGACGGAGCAGATACCGTATCTGTTACCTGCATTGATGGCGAGACTTATGAGGCAACCGTCAATGGTTATGATGAGGACAAAGACCTTGCAGTTGTTTCTGTAGCACTGTCTGATATTTCTGATGATACAATGGATCAGATCCAGGTAGCAACCATGGGAAGTTCTGATGACCTTAAAGTAGGTGAGCAGGTAGTTGCCATTGGTAACGCTCTTGGATATGGACAGTCTGTAACAACAGGTATTGTAAGTGCAAAGAACCGTAAACTGAACTCTGATGGTTCTGAAGAATCAGAAGATTCAGATGCAGTAAACCTGATTCAGACTGATGCAGCAATTAACCCTGGTAACAGTGGTGGTGCACTTCTGAATATGGATGGTGAAGTAGTCGGAATCAACTCTGCGAAACTTGCATCTACAGAGGTTGAAGGTATGGGATATGCAATTTCTATCTCAGATGTTACGGATACTCTGGAGCAGCTGATGAACGAAACACCAAGAGATAAAGTTGATAATCACGGTGTACTTGGAATCACAGGTATGTCTGTAAGCGAGGAAGCTTCACAGTATTATGGAGTTCCGGAAGGTGTTCTTGTTTCTGAAGTTACAGAAGGCGGAGCAGCAGACAAAGCTGGAATCAAGGCAAAATCTATCATCACAGAATTCGATGGTAAGAGAGTACGCAGTATTGATGAACTGGTAAGCCGTCTGGAGTACTATGAGCCAGGTGAAGAAGTAGACGTTACCATCGAAGTTGCAAATGGTGATTCCTATAAAGAAAAAACAGTTACCGTAACTCTTGGAGAAAATCCGGATGCTGATAGCCAGGATTCCAAGGATGAGTCCAAAGACGATCAGGATCAGGGAAAACCGGATGATCAGGGTGATGGAAACCAGGATCAGGATGAAGAACAGTTTGGTGACAGTACAGACAGTCTGCTTCAGGATTTCCTCGAAAATGGAACTTCCTATGAACGTTACTACAACGTATGGTAAACCGCAAGTTGACATAAAACAGGCAGTAATAGATTAATTATTATAAATATTATAAGCCACGAAAGGAATCGGTGCAGTTGCATCGGTTCCTTTCTTTTGCTATACTAAATGACAGAGTGCAGAAATACATCAGGTATTTTACGGAAAAGAAAGAAAAGGAAACACGGTATGAACTATATTGTTTTTGATCTGGAATGGAATCAGAGTCCAGGCGGAAAGAAATATTCAAACAGTCGCCTGCCTTTTGAAATCATAGAGATCGGTGCTGTGAAGATGAATGAAAAAAGAGAACCTGTAGATGTTTTTCAGAGGCTGATAAAGCCGCAGGTATATAACTGGATCCATGACAGTATCCATGAGGTGATCCATGTGGATTATAAGGATCTTGCAGACGGACTTCCTTTTTCGGAGGCGGTGAGGGAATTTCTGGACTGGTGTGGAGATGACTTTGCATTTTTTACCTGGGGAAATCAGGATGTCATGGAATTGCAGAGAAATATGAAATATTATGATCTGCTGTTTCTTCTTCCGGGACCGGTGAAGTATTACGATGTGCAAAAAGTTTTTGGTATGTGCTGTAAGGAAGCCGGTGGACGCAGAAGTCTGGAATTCGCGATCGATCAGCTTGATATTCCGAAGGAGCAGACATTCCACAGGGCACTGACAGATGCGCGTTATACGGCGATGGTTCTGAAATGGGTAGATGAGAAGACTCTTTTTACAAACTATTCCATGGACGTATATCAGAACCCGAAAAAAAAGAAAGATGAGCTTTTTTTATCCTATCCGGATCATGACCAATATGTTTCAAGGGAATTCACAGACCGGGACAAGATTATGAGGGACAGGGAAGTGACCAGCACGAAATGCCCGATCTGTCATTTGCCGGCGAAACGTAAGATTCGATGGTTTATGAATAATTCGAAGGCATATGAGAGCATATCACTCTGTCAGAAGCATGGATACGTGAAAGGTAAGATAAGGATCCGTCATACAGAAGAAGACCGTTATTATGTAATTAAGACGCTTAAAAATGTAGGTAATGAAAAAGCGGAAGAAATCCGTGAAAAAAGGGATTCCCTCCGCAAGAAGAGACAGATCAAAAGAAAATCAGAGAAGCAGATCTGAGATTGGATTTTTTGGATAATATCTGGCAGTTCCAACCTGATGACCATTGAAAGAATAATTGATGGTCAGAAGGGGACGACCTGCCGGATTTTTTTTAATGGTGTAATTCTTTTTGAGGGAATCCGTATCTGTTCCATTTGGAAGTGCTACGGAAGGTGTCCGCATCGAATAAAAAAGAACACAGTGCTGGTAGTCTTTGATCAGATATTTTTCTGCAGGAAGACAGGAAAAAGAGATTTCTTTTTTTTCTTTTACAGCAGCTCTGGAAAAATTGTCAAATCCGTAATCCAGGAGGGATTTGGTATCGGAGTATGCACCATTGATGGACTGCATGACGACGGAGACAAGGTACATATTTCCGCGATGAGCAAAAGTAACGAGTGTATTTCCGGCTGCCTCTGTATAACCTGTTTTGCCGCCAAGAACACCGTCATAAGCATAGGTCTGTCCGGACATCATCTTGTGGTGATTCAGAAGGTAACGGGTTTCACTGAACTTGTTGGTTGCCGGGATTTCGTAATAAACAGTTGTACAGTATTTACGGAACATCGGATTGAACCAGGCTGCACGGGCGATTTTTGCCATATCATTGGCTGTAGTGTAATGTTTCTCATCCGGAAGACCGTTAGGATTGTTGAAATGCGTATTGGTGCATCCTATCTGACGGGCTTTCTGGTTCATCAGTTCGACAAATTTCTTGACGGAACCGGAAGTCTGTTCAGCTATGGCAAGAGTCATTTCATTGGCTGACTGGAGCATAACTGCCATCAGTGCCTGTTCTACGGTAAATTCTTCCCCGGTATCTGCGTAGATACTGGAACTCTGAGTATCTGTGATTCCATGAGCTGCGGTTTCAGACATGGTAAATTTGTCTGTGGCTTTCAGATTTTCACTGCCGAGAAGGGCAGTCATGATCTTGGTGATGCTGGCTGGATACTGAGCTTTGTCTGCGTTTTTTGAATAAAGGATGCTTCCTGTTATCATATCCATGAGTACAGCGGATTCTCCCTCTATCTGAGGTCCCTGAACCCATCCCTCAATGGAATCTGTATCTGCAGGCTGTGTATAATAGTCTGTATGATAGATTTCTTCAGGAACAGGCGTTGCTGTTACGATCGGATCACCATATTCATCGGTTGCAAGGACAGGAACTGTCTGGCAGACAATGAGAGCTGCACAGAGTACGCTGCCAAGAACGCGCTTTATTGCATTGCATGTCGAGCAGGTGGCAGTAGCACGTCTGCTGATTTTTTTATTTTTCATGTAATTACCTTTCTTTATTGAATATAATTTCTATATTATACCATTCTCAACAATTATACTGTAATCATTTTTTGTATACAAGGGTGTATTTCAGCGGGAGAAAACGTAAAACCTTAAAGCGGTTTGGGTAAAATAGCCGTAAATCCCTGAAAATATCGCAAAAAGACCTTGACATAAACAAAAACAGAACCGTATAATGAAACAGCACATATAATGAAATAAAAACTGTGATGGAGACAGTAGATCGATATGAAAACCGCAGAGAGCCGGGATGAGGTGGGAGCCTGGTGTCAGTAATTTCGATGGAAGATCACTCCGGAGTTTCTTTCCTGAAATCTTAAGTAAGGAGGGACGGTGTTTCCGCCGTTAAAGGGAACATGTATCGGCGTTTGATTACTACCAGCCCGTACAATGTAACAGGTGGTGCGAATGTGGAAATTGCTTTCGTCCTTTTACAGGACGGAAGTTTTTTTATTTTTATGGAAAAATTTTCCCGAGAGAATTTAAAGGAGGAATCTGTTGTGTATCAGAAAGTAGATACGAACCTAAATTTTGTAGACCGTGAAAAACAAGTAGAAAAATTCTGGAAAGAAAACCATATCTTCGAAAAAAGTATGGAGGACCGCAAAGACGATCCTACTTACATGTTCTATGATGGACCGCCGACAGCAAACGGCAAACCGCACATCGGTCATGTACTGACACGTGTTATCAAAGATATGATCCCGAGATACCGTACTATGAAAGGTTACATGGTACCTCGTAAAGCTGGATGGGATACCCACGGACTTCCGGTAGAGCTGGAAGTAGAGAAGAAACTTGGTCTGGACGGCAAAGAACAGATCGAGGAATATGGTATGGAACCATTTATCCAGCAGTGTAAAGAAAGTGTCTGGAAATACAAAGGAATGTGGGAAGACTTTTCCTCAACCGTTGGTTTCTGGGCTGATATGGAGAATCCATATGTTACTTACCATGATGACTATATTGAGTCTGAATGGTGGGCACTGAAAGAAATCTGGAACAAGAAACTCCTGTACAAAGGATTCAAGATCGTTCCTTACTGTCCGCGTTGTGGTACACCACTTTCCGCACAGGAAGTTTCACAGGGTTATAAAACAGTCAAAGAACGTTCTGCGATCGTTCGCTTCAAGGTTGTCGGAGAAGATGCATACTTCCTGGCATGGACCACAACACCGTGGACACTGCCATCCAACGTTGCACTCTGCGTAAACCCGACAGAGACTTACTGCAAAGTAAAAGCAGCAGATGGCTATACTTATTATATGGCAGAAGCACTGCTTGACAAAGTTCTCGGCAAACTTGGTTCCGAAGAGACACCGGCGTACGAAGTTCTTGAGAAATATGTCGGAAAAGATCTGGAATACAAAGAATATGAGCCGCTCTTCGCATGCGCAGGAGAGGCAGCAGCAAAACAGAAAAAGAAAGCTCATTTTGTTACAGCAGATAACTATGTAACGATGAGTGATGGTACCGGTATCGTTCATATCGCACCGGCATTCGGTGAAGACGACAGCCGTGTAGGACGCGACTATGACCTTCCGTTCGTACAGTTTGTAGACGGCAAAGGTGATATGACAGCAGAAACTCCATATGCCGGCGTTTTTGTTAAGAAAGCTGATCCGCTTGTACTTCAGGATCTGGATAAAGAGGGCAAACTCTTTGATGCTCCGAAATTCGAGCATGATTATCCGCACTGCTGGAGATGCGATACACCACTGATCTACTATGCACGTGAGTCCTGGTTCATCAAGATGACAGCAGTTAAGGATGATCTGATCCGTAACAACAATACTATCAACTGGATTCCGGAGAGCATCGGTAAGGGACGTTTCGGCGACTGGCTGGAAAACGTTCAGGACTGGGGTATTTCCAGAAACCGTTATTGGGGAACACCACTGAACATCTGGCAGTGTGAATGCGGACATATGCATTCTATCGGAAGCCGTCAGGAACTGTTTGAGATGAGCGGTGATGAAAGAGCCAAGACAGTAGAACTCCATCGTCCATACATCGATGAGATCACACTGAAATGCCCGGAATGTGGTGGAACCATGCATCGTGTACCGGAGGTTATTGACTGCTGGTTCGATTCAGGAGCAATGCCTTTTGCACAGCATCATTATCCATTTGAGAATAAAGACCTGTTTGAGCAGCAGTTCCCGGCAGACTTCATCTCCGAGGCTGTTGACCAGACAAGAGGATGGTTCTACTCACTTCTTGCTGAGTCCACACTGCTTTTCAACAAGGCTCCGTATAAGAATGTAATCGTTCTGGGACATGTACAGGATGAGAACGGACAGAAGATGAGTAAGTCCAAGGGAAATGCCGTAGATCCGTTTGATGCACTGAACAAATATGGTGCAGATGCTATCCGCTGGTATTTCTACATCAACAGTGCTCCATGGCTTCCGAACCGTTTCCACGGCAAGGCAGTTGTAGAGGGACAGAGAAAGTTCATGAGCACTCTGTGGAACACCTACGCATTCTTCGTACTGTATGCGAACATTGACGATTTTGACGCAACTAAATATACTTTAGATTACGATAAGCTTCCGGTTATGGATAAATGGCTGCTCAGCAAGCTGAATACCATGGTGAAGACTGTCGATGAGGATCTTGGTTCCTACAAGATTCCGGAGGCTGCAAGAGCGCTTCAGGAATTTGTTGACGATATGAGTAACTGGTATGTAAGAAGAAGCCGTGAGCGTTTCTGGGCAAAGGGCATGGAGCAGGATAAGATCAATGCTTACATGACACTTTACACAGCACTGGTAACAGTTGCCAAAGCTGCAGCTCCGATGATCCCGTTCATGACTGAGGATATCTACCAGAACCTTGTAAGAAGCATTGATGCAGACGCTCCGGAGAGTATCCATCTCTGCGATTACCCGGAGGTAAACGAAGCATGGATCGACAAGGATCTTGAGGCAAACATGGAAGAGCTTCTTGAGATCGTTGTTCTCGGACGTGCATGCAGAAATACCGCAAACATCAAGAACCGTCAGCCGATCGGAACCATGTATGTAAAAGCTGAGAAAGCTATGGATAAATTCTACACAGATATCATCGCAGATGAGCTTAACGTAAAAGAAGTGAAATTCGCAGATGATGTAGAGTCCTTCATTTCTTACAGCTTCAAGCCGCAGCTTCGTACAGTAGGACCGAAATACGGCAAGCTTCTGAACGGCATCCGTACCGCACTCTCCGAGGTCGATGGAACCGCAGCAATGAAAGAGCTGAGAGATAATGGTGTTCTCGTTCTTGACATTGCCGGAAACAGAGTCGAGCTTGCAGAGGAAGACTTATTGATCGAAACAGCCCAGAGCGAGGGCTATGTGACAGAGACAGACGGTGAGACATCCGTTGTCCTTGATACAAACCTTACACCTGAACTGATCCAGGAGGGCTTTGTCCGCGAGATCATCAGCAAGGTTCAGACCATGCGTAAAGAGGCTGGTTTCGAAGTCATGGACAAGATCATTGTCTATGCAAAAGATAACGATAAGATCATGGATATCATGAAAGCAAACCAGGATGAGATCAAACGTGAAGTACTGGCAGAAAACATTATTCTGGGAGAAGCAGAGGGTTACACCAAGGAGTGGAACATCAACAAAGAGGCTGTAACACTGGGAGTATCCAAAGTACAGGAGGAAAACTAATGATTGACAAGCAGTTTGAGAAAGAGGAATTCAAAAAAAGTGTAAAAGAAAACGTAAAATTCCTTTATCGAAAAACACTGGAAGAGGCTACACAGGAGCAGATCTTTCAGGCTGTAAGCTACACTGTGAAGGACGTGATCATTGACAATTGGCTCAAGAGCCAGAAGGCGTATGAAAAACAGGATCCGAAGATCGTATATTATATGTCCATGGAGTTCCTTATGGGCCGTGCCCTTGGAAACAACCTGATCAACCTTGGTGCATACGGCGAGGTTAAGGAGGCTCTTGAGGAGCTTGGACTTGACATTAACTGCATCGAAGACCAGGAGCCGGATCCGGCTCTTGGAAACGGTGGACTTGGAAGACTGGCAGCATGCTTCCTGGATTCTCTTGCAACTCTGAACTACTGTGCATACGGATGCGGAATCCGTTACCGTTATGGTATGTTCAAGCAGGAGATCCGTGACGGTTATCAGGTAGAGGCACCGGATAACTGGCTGAAGAACGGCTATCCTTTCGAGCTCCGTCGTCCGGAGTATGCAAAAGAGGTTCATTTCGGCGGATATGTACGCGTTGAGTGGGATCCGGTGAAGAACGAGAATAAATTCATCCATGAAGGATATCAGGCAGTTAAGGCTGTTCCTTACGATATGCCGATCACAGGTTATAATAATGATGTTGTAAACACACTTCGTATCTGGGATGCAGAGCCGATCGTAGACTTCAACCTTGACTCTTTCGACAAGGGTGATTATCACAACGCAGTAGAGCAGGAGAACCTTGCACGTACTATTGTTGAGGTACTTTATCCGAATGATAACCATATGGCAGGTAAAGAGCTTCGTCTGAAACAGCAGTACTTCTTCGTATCTGCCAGCCTTCAGGCAGCGATTGCCAAATATAAGAAAACACACGATGACATCACAAAGCTTCATGAGAAGGTTGTATTCCAGATGAACGATACTCATCCGACTGTAGCAGTTGCAGAGCTGATGCGTCTTCTTATGGATCAGGAAGGTCTTGGCTGGGATCAGGCATGGGATATCACAACAAAATGCTGTGCTTACACCAACCACACCATCATGTCCGAGGCACTTGAGAAATGGCCGATCGAGCTGTTCTCCAGACTGCTTCCGCGTGTATACCAGATCATCGAAGAGATCAACCGTCGT
>OOCB01003202.1_pt1 | contig 16553 bp, 14 predicted proteins | sample 1671351 | NCBI WGS metagenome assembly OOCB01 (sample SAMN06348148, study PRJEB24527) | human gut metagenome | biome: human gut; feature: ankylosing spondylitis patient; material: feces | host: Homo sapiens | place: China | collected 2015-10
GCCAGATGTGCGCAGATAGCAAGAACACCGGTCACGCCAATGATCACGCCAAGTGTAATTACGATTGCTTTTTTCATAAAATCCCTCCTACGTTATAGTGTCATTTCATGTGTCTGTTTTGGAATATGCAGATCATCCAGAACTGCCTGCGGCAAGTGCTCGTTTCGTACAACAAATCCGCGGCTGCACGATGCGCCGCTGTGCACATCCAAAAACAGCTGACCGACTGTTTCGTAGTCAATGGTTTTGCACAGCTGCTTTAACGTCGGCGCGACGCCGCAATCCATCAGATACTTTCCGATGGACTGCGCGCTGCTGCATCCGGGCAGAATAACGTAATCGTCCAGCTGCTCCGTCAGCTGCAGAATGTCCTTTGTGCCGGAAATTTTGTTTGCATCCAGCATTCCCGCAAATTTGTCACAGTCCACCTCCGACATATGCTCCAGCCGCTCGGCAAGCTGATTGATGCGTTCAAGCTCGCCCTCTGCGGCGAGATCTACGCCGCTCAGATATAAACCTAAATTCATGACCTCGCTTGCTGCGCCCTGAATCGTGACCGTTTTGGACATCGACTTCAAAGCTTCCATCGTGGAAACCACTTCTTCTTTTTCTGCCGGAGTTGTCGCAGGGAAGGAGAGCAGCACCTGCTTCCCGGTTTCACCCTGCCTTAAAAACAGCGTCACCATGCCATTCCCTCCATGTTTGCTTCCTGCTCCTGTTGATAGCTTTCCGCCGGATCGTCCCGCATCAGTTCCTCCAGCGTCAGCGCGCCGTGGTAAGAAACGTAACCGCGATCCACAAATTCACCGCCTTCCCGAAGCATCTTCTCTACGCCATAATCGCCGTAGTTGTAGAAGTCTTTCAGCTTTTCATCGTATTCGTAACGTCCTGACCGCCGGATCATGTACTTTCCGAGTTCCTCTGGTGTATGGGCATCCGGTGCAAAATCGCATTGATCCAGATTTTCAGCCAGTTGGCGGATATTCGCTGCGCACGCCGGTTTCGCCATCTGGCAGACAGCACCGAGTTTCTCGAAATCTGCATCCTGAAAATTTGCGCACGTCTGACACAACCGGTTCAGCTCAAACAAGGATTCCTGTTCAAAATCCAATGCGCAGTCGACTTCATCCGAAAACCGGCTGCCCGAAAACAGAATCTGCATCTCTCCGCAGGATGGAATACCGGCACGAAGCATTGCGCGTTCCAGCTTGATTTGGCTTGTCGGGAGCTGCACCCACTCAAACTTCTTTTTGTCTGTTTCACCCTGCGCGCCAATTTCTAGCTCTATCAGGCAGTTTTCAGCCCACCAGCTCTGCGGCAAATGCCTACCGTCATAAGCCTGTTCCAGCTTCATGCCGTTGTCGTACACAACACCATACTGCGTCACATGACCGGGCTGACCCGCGATTAACCGCTGTGCCGTTTCTGTGCCAACCAAAGCACCTTGTTCTTCCGGAACACCGGTAGTGAGAAGCGTCAGATGATGCCGCTTGCCGACATTTTCCAGATCGTTGAAATCAGAGATAACTGTTATCTCTCTGGAGCTACGGGAGAGATCGATCATTTCGCCCACTGAGGATAGGTTGAAGCGCTCTGCCGCTGCATTGAATTGCAGCAGCTCGTATCGGTCGAAGCTCTCCAACTGTTTTCCAAGCCAGTCCAATTCGTCTACGTTCGCCATCCGGTTGATCATCCTGCGCAATGCTGGGCAGTCTGTCGAACGAAGATCTGCAACACAACAATCCTTATCCAGCGTTGTGCCAATCTTAATTTTTTCCAGCGCACGGATCGTTTCTTCGTACTGATCTTCCGGAATGGGAAACTCGACTGTAACAGTTCCCAATTCCGGGCTATTGTTATTTTCCAGCGATGCTTTGAACAAGGATCTGCCTCCTTCCGTTGATTTCTTCCATGTCTGTCAGCACACACCGCCCGTCTCCGTGGTTACACTGAAAACCGTGCGCCATGTAATTGCAGTGCTGACAGCGTTCATAGTCGCTGCACACCAGCGGCTCCGGCGGCTCTCGCGGGCACTCCGGTGCACACCGGCTGATGTGCAGATTCCAGTGCTTTGATTTATCTACAATGATCGTTCACCTCCAGAACGCAAAAAAGCCGGGACTTCTGAAATCCCGGACCTCTGCGAATATTACATTGTCTGTTCCATCTCGGAATGCTGTTCCTGCTCCTGTTCCTGCTGCGGCAGAAGCGACTCGATCTGCTCCTGCACATTTTGGATCTGCTTTTCTTCGGCATACGAAAGCGTTGCGTCATCCTCCAGCGCAAACTCACAGGCGGTCCGGATCACAGCAAGCTGATCGTCTGAAAACAGGCGCTGGCTTTCTACCAGACCAGCGCGGACGGCGAAGTCCTTTTTCGCTGCCTCATAGTTTTCCATGAAGTAATGCCCGGCATGAACGCCCCGTCGGTCGAAGTCCCACTCCCACGTCACAAACCGAGCGCCCTTTTTCCCAAGCTGTCCAGCCAGCACCGCGTCACCGAAATCCGCAAAGACTTTATAAGTATCGTCCAGACCGACGACCTTCAGCGCAGGTGCGCGTTCAAAGATTCGCATATACTCCTTGACCTGTCCAGCCGTCTGTATCACCGTCCGAAGCTGCTTGTCTACTTCCGGTCCTGTGATATCCGCTGGTCGGAAGCGGACGATACCGTCTCTGTCAACCGAACAGAGTGGCTTCTCGTTCCATCTGACGTGGATCAGACCGTTTTCCAGCAGCCTTGCATCCAGATCCCTGCGCAGGAGCTTCTGTTCTACTTCTTGCAGAAATTTTTCCTTCTGCGGTGTGAGTTCTTCACCCATACAATACCTCCAATCTGTAGCGCCCTTTTTGAGCGCAAAAAAGGCGCTGGACTTGGTTCGTGAAAACCAACAATCCAGCGCCCATAACTTTGTGAAAGATTTTTCTCTGATTCTTCCGAAATCTTGCCGCCGTGCCCCTCTGAAAGAGGGGGCTGTCCCGGAAATTTCGCTTGAATATGGAAAAACAGAGGTTCAAACCCTGTTTGAGCCTCTGCAGCGTTTCCATTGAGCCATGGAATACTTTAAAAAATTGCGACCGTAAAAAAGTCCGAACACCTTGAAATCACTGGGCTTTTCGCCCGTTGAGCCAAAGTGTTCGGATGACTTGGTGGAGACTGGCGGACTCGAACCGTCGACCTCTTGCGTGTGAAGCAAGCGCTCTAACCAGCTGAGCTAAGCCTCCATTGCTGGACTATTATAGCAGATGGAAGGGGGAAAAGTCAACCTTGGATTTTGTTTTCTTCCTGCCAAAGCGACGGAGCGGCGGCGAGGAGCTGCGTTTTGGTGTTCTGATCGGGGTGCTCCAGCGCATATACTAGCAGCAGGTGCAGCATCCGGCCCACGTCTTTGCCGCAAAGCGTGGGAAAATCCGCGCCTGTGACGGCAAGCTGGCGCAGCGTGACGCAGTCGCCGCGCAGCTCGATCTGCCGGACGGTGTCCGTGCGCTGCAGGTCCGCCTGCAGATGCGCCGTTTCCCAGCCGTGCTCCGCGATCAGGCGCTTCCATTCTGCCTCCGTCCGGCCCTCGCGCCATGTCTGCGCCGTCAACTCAATCAAACGGCAGAGCTTCGCGGGCAGGCGGAACGCCGCCGGGTCGAACGCCGGACAGCGCAGCTTTGCGGCTGTCCATCTGGCCTCCGGCGTTTTGGGAAGCGCGGAAAGTCCGGAAAAATCTGCGTGCTCCGTCCGCATGCAGGCCTCCAGAAGCCCCTCGGCCAGCATACGGCCAAAATATTCGGGCCGGTCGGACAGAAGCGTCTTCTCCGCCTCCTCCCGCACCCGCTCGCGGGAGAGCGACGCGCAGAGCGGCGCGCAGCGTCGGATCGCCGCCTGCGTCTGCGCGTCCAGTGAAAAGCCGAGCTGCGCGGCAAAGCGGTACGCGCGCAGCATCCGAAGCGCATCCTCCCGGAAGCGCGTTTCCGGCTCGCCGACGCAGCGGATGACGCGGCGGGAAAGATCCTCCCGGCCCCCAAAGAGGTCGGTGACCGCGCCGCTCTCGTCCATCGCCATGGCGTTGATCGTAAAATCGCGGCGGGCCAGATCCTCCGCGAGACTGCGCACAAAGCGCACCCCATCGGGGTGGCGGCCATCGTGATATGCGCCGTCAAGCCGGTAGGTCGTGACCTCGGCGCTGACGCCGTCCAGAAGGACGGTCACGGTGCCGTGCCGGATGCCGGTGGGGACGCAGTGCGGAAACAGGCGCAGCACGTCCTCCGGCAGCGCCTGCGAGGCGATGTCCCAGTCGTGGATGGGCCGGCCCAGCAGCGTGTCGCGCACGCAGCCGCCGACGTACCGGGCCTCAAACCCGGCGTCCTCCAGTGTTTTGATGATCGCATCCGGCCTCATAGCGTGTCCTCCCGGCAAAAATCCGAAATTCTTCTTGTTTTATTGCCGTCTTCCGTATATAATATAATGCTGTCAGTTTTCATTATACGCGCCCTCCCGCGCGTGCGCAATCCAAATTTTTCGGAGGAACCTTGCATGGAATATCCTTCCTGTCAACATATCGAGCAATATCTGGTCCCCGGCAAGCGCTGCCATCTGGTGGGCATCGGCGGCGTGTCGATGCGGCCGCTGGGCCTTGTCCTGCGGCGCATGGGGATGGAGATCTCCGGCTCCGACATGAACGCGTCCGTTTCGACGGACGAGCTGATCGCCAAGGGCATTCAGATATCCATTGGTCACCGGGCCGAGAATATCGAGGGGGCCGACTGCCTCATCCGCACGGCTGCCGCGCACAACGACAACCCCGAGATCGCCGCTGCCCGCGCCAGGGGCATCCCCATTTTCGAGCGGGCGCAGGCCTGGGGCTATATCATGCGGGCCTACAAAAACGCCATCTGCGTTTCCGGCACGCACGGCAAGACCACGACGACCTCAATGCTGACGCACATTTTCATGCAGGCCAACCGCGATCCCACGATCATGATCGGCGGCTTCCTGCCGCTGCTCGGCGCGGGGCACCGCGTCGGCAAGGGCGACACGATCATTCTCGAAAGCTGCGAATACTGCAATTCGTTCCTGAACTTCTTCCCGACCGCTGCGGTCATTCTCGACGTGGACGCCGATCATCTGGACTTTTTCAAGGATCTTCAGGACGTGGAGCAGTCGTTCCGGAAATTTGCCTCCCTCGTCCCGGCAGATGGTCTGATCGTCGCCAACGGCGACGACAAAAACACCCGCGACACGCTGGCCGGGATGCCGTATCTGTCATTCGGCTTCGATGCGAAAAACGACGTGTACGGGAAGAACTTCTCTGAAGATTTCAGCGAATTTGACGTTTTCTGCGGCGGGCAGCCGTATGCGCACCTGCATCTGGGCGTCATTGGCCGTCACAACGTGCTGAACGCGCTGGCCGCCTGCGCGGTGGCATGGAAATTCGGCATTTCCGGCGAAACCGCAGCCGCGGCGCTCGCAGAGTTCCACGGCGCGGGCCGCAGGCTCGAATACAAGGGCAGCTTCCACGGCGCAGACGTCTACGACGACTATGCCCACCATCCCAACGAGCTCCACGCGCTTTTGCAGGCTGTCCGGCTGATGCATTACCGGCGTGTGATCTGCGCGTTCCAGCCGCACACGTATTCGCGTACGAAGGCGCTGTTCCAGAGCTTTGTCGACGAGCTGCGCACGGCTGACCAGGTCGTTCTGGCCGATATTTACGCCGCGCGTGAACAGAACACCGTCGGTGTCAGCTCGCAGGAGCTGGCCGCGGAGATCCCCGGCGCGGTCTACTGTCCGAGCCTACAGGGCGTGACGGCCTGTCTGCGCGAGAATGCGCAGCCGGGCGATATCATCCTGACCGTCGGCGCAGGCGATATCTACAAGGCCGGAGAGGCGCTTTTTACAGAATAACGGAACTTTTCTCAAAAACCGGCGTCTGAACTCCCAGACGCTGGTTTTTTGATTGACAGCCTGTTCCAGTATCCTGTATAATAAAGTCGAAGAAACAAGAATAAAGGAGGATTCTTATGGTCTCAAGCATTTACAAAAAAACATTTTCCGTTTTGATGAAGCGCCCCTTCCGGCTTTGGGGCATATCCCTGCTTGCAGAGTTCCTGTGTCTGGTGGCCTACGCCGGGTTCATCGGCGTTCCGGCTGCCGCGTTCTGCGCTGCGCTTCTGCTGTCGGCTTCCATGTCGATGATCTTCCTCAACAGCTACCGCACGGGACTTGAGCCGAAGACGACCTATCTGTTCGCCTCATTCAAAAAGGACCGGATCCTTCGCGTTCTGGGCGGCATGGCATGGATGTATCTCTGGATCTTCCTGTGGTTCCTCATTCCGGTCGTCGGGTTCGTGTTCGCCGCCATCCGCGCATATGAATACCGCTTCGTACCCTATATCCTCATGACGCGCGACGATGTCAGGCCCACCGAGGCGATCAAGGTCTCGAAGGCGGAGACGATGGGCTACAAGGGCAAGATGTTCGGCGCGGATATCCTGCTCGGCGCAGTCTATTTGGGCGCATTTCTCGTTTTTGCCCTGCTGGGGGAAATCCCGTATCTCGGCGTGCTGTTCCGCATCCTGTGGGTCCTGATCGCCATCGCATACGGCCTGCTTGCGCCGCTGTTCAGCGGGATCATGCAGGCGGCGTTCTATGTGGAAATTCAGAACCGCCGCGCGGCAGGCTCCTGGCACCCCGCTGCGCCCGCACGGCCCGACTGGCCCACTCCGCCGGTGCAGCCCGTGCAGCCGTCCGCTCCCGTTCAGCCCGAGCGGCCCATCCCGCCCACACAGCCCGTGCAGTCCGCTGCTCCCGAACAGCCTGTATGCCCTGTCTCGCCTGTTGTGCAGCCTTCGTTTACCGAAGCTGTGACGCAGCCCGCTTCGCAGGGAGCGCCGGTCGTCTTCTCCCCGGAGCCTGAACCGCAGCAGCCGCCGGAGGAGCCGGTCCAGACGCAGCCGTCTGACCTCCGCTGCCCGCGCTGCGGCGCAGCCGTCAAAATTCCCGGCGCCATGTTCTGCACCATATGTGGAGAGCGGCTGAAATGAGCATCGTTTTGTTTATTCTGGCGCTTGCCGCTGCATTTATCGGAACAATTTTCGCCTTCCGCGCCATCAGCCGCATTCACAGCGGCGAAAGCTATACCTACGAAGCCGCAGCCTGTGCTGTCTGCGTGACGCTGATCGTGCTTGCGCTGATGCTTCGGTGAAATTCTGCGTGCCATCGTCTCCCGGCAGACCGGCAGGGGGCTGCCTCAGACAGGATCAGTATAAAAACCAGCGTTTGGATTTGCTGTCCCCTGACAGGGGTAACAATGGCGGCGGGGGTTACCCGGCTGGTGCTTCAGGCACCAGCCGGGTTTTCCATTGGCGTATAGCTGGGAATGGTTCAGGATACCTTCGGGATCTCTTTGTGCTGTTCGGGTTCGGCCGTTTGTCTGTTCTCCATGCAGCCAATGTCGGCGTAGTGAATTTCCACAGTCTGTGGTGCGTGTTTGGACCATTTTACTTCCTTTTCATTCCCGTTCCGCGCAGAATTTGAAGAACACGCGCAGTCCCCGGATACGCGAATTAAGAGAAGTGATTTTCTTGCCTGCGTCTAACTCTGAGACAATGAAGTTTTCAAAAACGTCCTGACTGACTGCATCGACATACCGAACCGGCACACACGCATGAAAATACTTCAAATCCTCCGCATAATAGCGCATGGTTTGAGAGCTCAAATTCTTTAGGGTGTATCTGAAAACTCATGATGTGACCGGCAGCGAGGGATTTTTGCGTTGCGCAAGACATTTTTTCGCAGGAATACTGACGTATTTCAAGGAAAAATGACGCGGCGCACCGCAAAAAGGCCTGCTGTCCGGGTGCGTTGGGAGTTTTCAGATACACCCTAGTTTACAGTGTTTCGTGAACAGTTGTTCCGCTTCTGAAAAGGACGTTCGGTTGACCTGTTTTGCGTTCAAAATTGTGGTTCTGCGCATAAAAAATCCTCCATTTTCACAGCAAAAAATCTGGCGTCAAAATGGGGGTAAAAATCTGGTATCGCGATTTTCAAACGCGGAAAAAACCGAATTTTTGATAAAGAAAAACTCCTCAAATTCCGAAGAACTTGAGGAGTTGGTGCGCGAGGCGGGACTTGAACCCGCACGTCCGGAGTGGACACTAGAACCTGAATCTAGCGAGTCTGCCAATTCCACCACTCGCGCGTTTGCAGTCTTTCAACTGCTCGGATATATTACCACAGATATTCCTGCTTGTCAAGCGGAAGGTGCAGAAAAGTTGCGAAAAACATACCGGCGAATCGCCGGTATGACAGGGCGGCGCAGGGGCGTTTTAAAAATCATGCAGATCCCTGCGATCACGGCGCAGAGGGGGATATAGAGCAGGAAGTGCAGGATGTGCGTCCTTTTATTGTAGCCGAACATATGCGGCCATCAGCAGAATCGCCGCAAGGATTGCCACCAGCATTCTGATCCCGTCCTTCTGAACGTTTTGTTTATACTACCACAGAACCGGCCTGCGCGCAAAAAACAAAGGGCTGCGGCTGCGGCGGCACCGCACAGCTGGCGGGCAAGCACGTGGTCAGTGGGAAGATGATCGCCGTAGAGCTTGCGGGACTCGCACCCCGGCCAAAGCAGCCGCCACACGGAATTCTGGACGCCCGAACCGCTTGAAGCAACGGAAAATTGATAAAAGAAAAACCTTGAAAACAGATGTTTTCAAGGTTTTTCTGGCGCGGAAGGAGAGATTTGAACTCTCGCGCGCTTTTTAGACGCCTACTCCCTTAGCAGGGGAGCCCCTTCGGCCACTTGGGTACTTCCGCAGGTCGGTTGAGCCGATATGAAGGAAAGAAAATGGCGGAGAGAGTGGGATTCGAACCCACGGCACATTGCTGTGTCACTGGTTTTCAAGACCAGCTCCTTAAACCGCTCGGACATCTCTCCGAATGCCGGCCTCCAAAGCCGTGAATCATCTTATCATATCCAGGCAGGTTTGTCAATTCCTTTTGCAGAAACCGATGAATATTTCAGGAAGAAACCTTGATGTTCCCATGGGAAAGTGCTATACTAATTCAATAAAATAATGCAACTGGAAGGTGTTCCTGTATGACAAAAATTGATATTTATTCTGGCTTTCTCGGCGCTGGCAAGACGACGCTCATCAAAAAAATGATCAAGGAAGCCTATCACGGCCAGAAGCTCGTCCTCATTGAGAACGAATTCGGCGAGATCGGCATTGACGGCGGCTTTCTGCAGGAGGCGGGCATCCAGATCACGGAGATGAACTCCGGCTGCATCTGCTGCTCGCTGGTGGGCGATTTCGGCCGCGCGCTCAAGAAGGTCATTGCGGAGTATGCGCCCGACCGCATCTTGATCGAGCCGTCCGGCGTCGGCAAGCTGTCCGACGTCATCGGCGCCGTGCGCAAGGTCACGTCCGACGACGTGCAGCTCGGCAATTTCGTGACCGTGGCGGACGCGACGAAGTGCAAGATGTATATGAAGAACTTCGGCGAGTTCTACAATAACCAGATCGAGACGGCCAACACCATCATCCTCAGCCGCACCGACGGCATGACGGAGGAAAAGCTCGACCAGTGCGTCAACATGATCCGCGAACACAACAAGGACGCCGTGATCGTTACGACCCCGTGGCCGGAGCTGACCGGCGAGCAGCTGATGGAGGCGATGGAGCAGCGCAGCACCATCGCCATCGAGCTTGCAAAGCTCGAAGAAGAGGCGCACCACCATCATCATGACCATGACGAGGACGACGAGTGCGACGATCCGGACTGCGCCTGCCACCATCATCACCACGACGAGGATGACGATGACGAGCACGAGCACCATCACCATCATCACCATGATGACGACGATGATGAATGCGATGACCCGGACTGCGCCTGCCACCACCATCACGATGACGACGATGACGACGAGCATGAGCACCACCATCATCACCATCACCACCACGGCCATGACGCCGGCGAGGTCTTCATCAGCTGGGGCGAGGAAACGCACAAGAAATTCACAAAGGCCGAGATCGAGCGCATCCTGAAGGCGCTTGAGGACGCGGATGCCTACGGCATTGTCCTGCGCGCAAAGGGCTATGTGGCAAACGCCGAGGGAGAAAAGTGGATCCACTTCGACTACGTTCCCGGTGAGCCTGATATCCGCGACGGCGGCGCGATGGTCACGGGCCGCATCTGCGTGATCGGCTCGAAGCTGAACGAAGAGGCTGTTGCGAAGCTCTTCGGCGTGGAAAAGCAGTAAGGAGTTTTCTCTATGGCTATGCCTGATATCCCCATGTATGTCTTTACCGGCTTTCTGGAGTCCGGCAAGACGAAGTTCATTCAGGAAACGCTCGAGGATGAGCGCTTCAACACCGGCGAGCGGACGCTTCTGCTGGTTTTCGAGGAGGGCGAGGAGGAATACGACGTCTCGGCCTACCCGCACAAGGAGGTCTACGAGCAGGTTCTGGACTATGAAGACCTCAGCCCGGAGCTGCTGACCGATCTGCAGAAAAAATACCGGGCCGAGCGCGTGGTCGTCGAGCTCAACGGGATGCATCTTGCGGCGGATTTCTACCTCAAGACCCCCGACCACTGGAAAATCGCGCAGGAGGTCATGTTTGCCGACGCGACGACCTTCCTCAGCTACAACGCCAATATGCGCCAGCTCGTCGTGGACAAGCTGGCAGGCGCGGAGATGCTGGTTCTCAACCGCATGGCCCCCGGCACGGACGTCATGCCGTACCACAAGATCGCCCGCGCCGTGAACCGGAAGATCGACATTCTCTATGAATACACCGATGGCTCGACGCACTATGACGATATCGAAGACCCGCTGCCGTTCGACCTGAACGCGCCCGTGGTCGAGATCAGGGACGAGGATTATGCCCTGTTCTACCGCGATATCACCGAGGAGCCAAAGAAGTACGCGGGCAAGACCGTGAAATTCAAGGGGCAGGTCGCGCGCCTGCGCCGGGAAAAAGAGGGGATGTTTGCTCCCGGCCGGTTCGTCATGACCTGCTGCGAGGCGGATATCACGTTCATGGGCCTGCCGTGCAGATTCGCGGCGGCCTCCGGCCTTGCGGCCAGAAGCTGGGTCTGGGTAACGGCGACCGTCGAGGTCAAGTTCCACACGCTCTACAAGGGCGTCGGACCCATCCGGACGGCTGTGAACGTGCAGCCCGCCGAGCCTGCCGAGCAGAACGTCGCAACGTTCTGATACGATTCATATTCGATTCTTTGTGTACCAAAGCAGCCGGCAGAGACTTGTCTGCCGGCTGCTTTCTGTTTTGGCAGAATGACTCTTGCCGGAAGGCTGGAAATCAGGTATAATACAGAAAAAGACGCCCCGCCGGGAGGCGGGGGAACGGAGGCGTTTGCATATGCAGACAAGCTATCGCTTTTCCGCGCCGGGCCGCACGGAGATCAGCGGCAACCATACCGACCATCAGCACGGCTGCGTGCTGGCTGCGGCTGTCGATCTGGAAACGACGGCGGAGGTCACGCTGCGGCCCGATTCCATCATCCGCGTTGCGTCCGAGGGCTATGCCCCGGTCGAGATTGATCTGAATGATCTGTCCGTCCACGCGGAAGAAAAAAATACGACCGCCGCGCTCGTGCGCGGCGTTGCTGCGGCGTTTGCGCAGCGCGGCTGTAAGCTGCACGGCTTTGACGCGGCTGTCCGCTCGACCGTCCTGCCCGGCTCCGGTCTGTCGTCCTCCGCCGCATTCGAGGTTCTGATCGGCACGATCTGCAACGAGCTGTTTTTCGATAAAAAATGCTCCGCCATTGAGATCGCGCAGATCGGCCAGTATGCCGAGAACGTCTATTTCGGCAAGCCCTGCGGCCTCATGGATCAGATGGCCTCCAGCGTCGGCGGGCTGGTCTTCATCGATTTTGCCGACCCGGCGCACCCCGCCGTCCGGCAGGCGGCGTTCGATTTTGCGCACTGCGGCTACACACTCTGCACGCTCGATTCCGGCGCGGATCACGCAGATCTGACGGACGAATACGCCGCCATCCCCGAGGAAATGCGCCGCGTGGCCCGCGTGTTCGGCAAGGACGTGCTGCGCGAGGTGGACGAGGCGGAATTCTACGCAAATCTCAAGTCGGCCCGCGAGGCGGCGGGCGACCGCGCCGTTTTGCGTGCGATGCATTTCTTTGACGAAAACCGCCGGGTGCAGCAGCAGGTGCAGGCGCTGGAACGGGACGATTTTGAGGGCTTCCTTGCGGGCGTGCGCGATTCCGGGCGCTCGTCGTGGATGCTGCTGCAGAACGTGGTTCCTGCCGGGAGCCGGGAGCACCAGCAGATGGCCCTTGCGCTGGCTGCCTGTGAAAAGCAGCTTGCCGGGCGCGGCGCCTGCCGCATTCACGGCGGCGGCTTTGCCGGGACGCTGCTGGCGTTCGTGCCGAATGAAGCGCTTGCGTCCTTCCGCGCCAATATGGAGGCCGTGCTCGGCGAGGGCCGTTGCCACGTGCTCTCGATCCGGCAGGCGGGCGGCGTCCGGCTGGCATGAGACGGGCTGACCGCGCGGTCACGGACCGCGAACGGATTTTGCAGGTGATCGAGTCCTGCGAATGCTGCCGTGTCGGCTTTTCCTGCCCGGAGGGGGCGTACATCGTGCCGCTGAATTTCGCCTTTGTCCCCGGCTCACCTGACCGGTTTTATTTCCACGGCGCGCACGAGGGCCGCAAGGCAGAGCTCATCCGCACTGCGCCGCGCGTCGGCTTTGAGCTGGACTGCGCGCACGCGCTCGCAGCCGGACAGACCGGCTGCTCGTATTCCTATCGCTATCAGAGCGTGATCGGAACGGGCGTGATCTGCGAGGTGCAGGAGCCGGAGGAAAAGAAGCGGGCGCTGTCGGCAATTATGGCGCACTATGAAAAGAGCCGTCTGTTTACCTTTACAGACGAGCAGGCGCAGCGCGCGGCCGTGTTCCGGCTGGACGTCGCGCAGCTGACCTGCAAGGAGCATTTGTAAGAAAGAAGGAAGACACATGAACGAATTTGAACTGCAGCACCTGCCGGAGGCATACCGCCCCTTGTCGCCGTGGAGCTATTTTGGCCTCGGCATTCTCTACGCCCTGCCGCTCCTGGGCTGGATCTTCCTGATCGTCCACGCCATCGGCAGCGCGAACATCAACCGCCGCAATTATGCCCGCAGCTATTTCTGCGTCTACGTGCTGGCGATCATTCTGGGTGTCCTGCTGACGATCACCGGCGTACTGTCCGGCCTGACCCAATCCCTGAACGGTACGTTCGCATAAGTCCATAAATCAAAAAACGTGGCTGTCTCAATGATGTTTCGATCATTTGAGACAGCCCTGTTTCTTGTGGCGGGGGGGATTATGACAGGCTCTTACCGCATACGGTGCAGAATACGGCGTCGGACAGCTTGACGGGCGCGCCGCAGTGCGGGCAGTATCTGTTAGTCCGCTGCGGCTGGGCTGGCAGCTCAGGCTCCAGAGAGAACACAACGGGCTTTCCCTGCGGAGCGGGCTGCGTCACAGGTTCGGCAGGCTCGGGCTGCGCGGGTACATCGTACTGGATGGGCTGCGCAGGCGCGTCGGGCCACTCGGACGGAACGGGCCATTCGGGCTGCGCAGGACGCGTGGGCGGCACAGGCGAAGACGGCTGCGGAGCGCTTGCCGTACTTTTGCACATCACTTATTATAGCAGTGGGGTCATATACAACGGAAGAAATACGATGCTGTCTTCCTCTTTGAAATCGCCGGTATGCAAAACATAAGGGATATGAAGCTGCTCGGCATATTTCGTCTTGAATTTTTTCAGAGAGGACAGCGTATAGTTCTTACTCGACTTCACTTCGATGGGAGAGATGTTGTGGCGGTTGCTGATTTGACTCTTGGCGATCAAAAAATCAATTTCCATACGGGAGGATGCGTCGCTGCGCGAGGAATTGGAATAGAAATAGAGCTTGTGCCCACTCGCAGTCAGCATTTGCGCGACCATATTCTCCATGACCATGCCCATGTTGACCTCCAGCTTGTCGAGCAGGAGCTTCTTGTAGACCTCGCCGGTAACGATGCCGTTTTCATCAAAGGCATGGCTGATCAAGAGACCGGTATCGCCCATATAGCATTTCAGCAGCGTCCTGTCCCGGTTCAGATTCAAGCCAAAGGTCGGCTCTGTGGCATTATAGCAATGATTTACGATCATCGCGTCAGAAAGCCAGAACATGGCGTCCTTGTATTCATCGAATCGTGCGCCCTGCTTCAAAGACGAGAGCTTAAAATGTTGATTCTGATTCTTCATCTGCGATGGGATCTCGTCATAAATCGCCTCGACCTTCATCTCATAGCCTTTTGCGTGCTTGCGAATATCATCACGATAAAGATTCAAGATACGCCGCTTGACCCGGTCTACCTCGTCAAAGTCGTTGTGTTTGACAAATGCATTGACAGCCTGCGGCATTCCGCCAACGATCAGGTATTGCCGGAACAGATCCATCGCTTTGCGATGCAGCGCCTGTCCGAGCGGCGCTTTTTTTCTGTAGCAGTCGCGGATGAAATCCATCATCGTGTCGTTCCCGTTTGCCCACAGGAATTCCTCAAAGTCCAGCGGATACATATCCACATGATCTTCTTCGGACGGGATCAGGATATCCTTTACATTTTCACGGATGGAAATAAGTGAGCCTGTCTCAATATAGTCGTAGCGTCCGTCTGCTACGAGGTATTTAATAGCGCTTCTCGCTCTCGGGAAAAGCTGAACCTCATCAAAAATAATCAGAGATTCCCTCTCGTAGAGCTTGACCCCGTAATAGGTTGTCAGCTTCATGAAGAAAGTTCTCAGGTCGACAAGGTCGTGTTCAAACATTTCCTTGACCTGCTGATCAACAAGGTTGAAGTCAATCAGAATGTAAGACTTGTATTCCGCCTTGGCAAACGCCTCCACAATATAGCTCTTTCCAACACGCCGAGCGCCCTGCACCAAAAGAGCACTTTCGCCATTCCGCTGCTTCCATTGCAGCAATTCCTGATAGATTTTTCTGCGCATAAAGAACCTCCTGATAAAACTGCCCCAAACGAGTAATCTCTATAAGAGGATAGCACAAATCGAGAATTTATACAAGAGAATAATCACATAAATCGAGTTTTTTGATTTTCATATTTCTACGCAAATCGAGAGAATTGGGCATTTTCTGAAAAAGCTATTCAGAAAAAAGGATGGTGCGGTACAGACTGGTAAGAATCATAGTCGTTTTGGCATATATCTCTCGACGAATGTTGACGAATCTGGTATAATTCATGCAGAGAAACCAAACAGCATGCAACAGATACGGGAGGCGCGATAAAATGAGCAGAGACTCAGAAAAGGTTTTGAAAGAATTGCAGAAATTCCTGGACGCTCTCGCAGAGGACACGGAGAACGAAGCCGACGTGGATGCCCTGGCGGAGCGGTTCTTTGCAGAATACAATCTAAAATGCAAAGAGCAGAAAGAATCTGCGCCTGAAACGGCGGACGATTATCTGGATCTCGCCGAACAGGTCACGTCGAAGAAAAAAAGAGTGGAATATCTGCACAAGGCGCTGGAGCTGGAGCCGGACAATCTGGATGCAAGACTCCAATTGATCCTGCGTACAGCGGAGCAGCCGGACGAGCGGCGGCTTGCCCTGCAGGAGCTGCTCGACGCAGCGGACAAGCAGATGGAAAAGTCCGGCGCGTTCAAGGAGTACGCCGGTGAGTTTTGGACAGCGTTTGAAACCAGACCATATATGCGCGTGCGCTATACATACTTTGACGTTTTAATTTCCTGCGGCATGATGCGCCGGGCGATCGACGAAGGGCAGCGCCTGTTGGAATTGTGCGAGAACGATAATCTCGGCGTCCGCTATCAGCTGATGCATTTGTATGCCTATATGGAAGACGAGATGCACGCGCTGGCGCTCCATAAGCAGTTCGATTCCTATGAGGAAACGCAGATGCTCCTGCCGCTGGCAGTTTTGTATTACAAGCTGAATCAGTTCGATAAGGCAGAGGACTACATCAAGCGCCTTGCGAAAGCGAACAAGGATACGAAGAAGTTCCTGCGGGCGGCGGCGCGTGACCAGCTGGACGATTATATTGGCGAGATGAGCCCCTATGGATACCGGCCGTTTACGATGGAAGAGCTGCTGGACGAACTGATGCACACCAGTTATCTGTTCAACTCTGTGCCATACTTCTTCGCATGGGCAAGTAAAGTCCTTGCTGCGAAAACAAGTGCAAAAATGAGCGCAGGAAAGCCGAAACTCCTGCACTGAACCGGCAATATGAATGATGTAGATGCTCCAAAACACGGCTACCTTTGAGGAAACCTTTGAGCGGGTCTTATCCAACAGGAAAGCCAACGGTTTAAGCGACAAAACCTTACAAACCTGCAACAACCGCTGAATCAAGGCAAAGCGAACGGGCTTGCCGCCTGTGATTCACAGACAGCAAGCCCATTCGGCTGCTTGAACAGTTTGTGTTTTAAATTTTTGTCTAGGGTGTATCTGAAAACTCCCAACGCACCCGGACAGCTGGCCTTTTTGCGGTGCGCCGCGTCATTTTTCCTTGAA
>OOCB01003234.1_pt1 | contig 16381 bp, 18 predicted proteins | sample 1671351 | NCBI WGS metagenome assembly OOCB01 (sample SAMN06348148, study PRJEB24527) | human gut metagenome | biome: human gut; feature: ankylosing spondylitis patient; material: feces | host: Homo sapiens | place: China | collected 2015-10
CCGGCAAATAAAAAAGAAAACGGTTGCAACCCGGAAATTGCAACCGTATATTATTATGCCAATAAAAACGAAGCCGACCTCAAAAAAATCTTTTGGGTCGGCCTCACTATGATTAATTCCGCGTAAACGCAACCGGTTAGAAATGGCTCGTTCCGTCGAAGCAGTGTGTACACACTTTGCATTTCGGCAGGCCGATAGCCTCGATAAGCGTTTCCACGGTGTTGAACTTCAAAGAAGTCAAACCGAAGCGTTCGCGGATAATTTCCACCATCCGCTTGTATTCCGGCGAATCAGTTGTAGCATATTTTTCCAGATTCTTGTTTTCGTCGCCTTCCAGCTCCTTGATGATGCGGCGCGTGATCAGTTCCAACACACCTTTCGAAGAAGTGAAGCCAATGAACGGACAGCTATAAATGAGCGGCGGACAGGCAATACGCATATGCACTTCCTTTGCTCCGTAATCGTAAAGAATCTTCACGTTGTCGCGCAACTGCGTACCACGTACAATTGAATCGTCGCAGAACAGCAGACGCTTGCCTTCGAGCATCGCACGGTTAGGCACAAGTTTCATCTTTGCCACCAATGAACGCATCGACTGGTTGGTCGGAGTAAAGCTGCGCGGCCATGTCGGAGTGTATTTAGCAATCGCACGGTGGTAGGGCACTCCCTTACCTTCGGCATACCCCAAGGCCATACCTACGCCGGAGTCAGGAATACCGCAGGCGCAATCCACCACAGAATCGTCCTTCTGTCCCATCTTCAAACCGCTTGTAAAGCGCACGTCTTCCACGTTGCGTCCTTCGTAGCATGAGGTAGGGAATCCGTAGTACACCCACAGGAACGAACAAATCTGCATGTCTTCATTCGGCTTGCGGAGCTGTTCAATGCTGTCGGCCGTAATGTGCAGAATCTCGCCCGGACCGATATAGCGTTCTATTTCGTAATCCAGATTAGGGAAACTGGTTGTTTCGCTTGCCACGGCAATGGCATCCTCTTTCTTGCCGACAACAATCGGCGTACGTCCGAGCTTGTCGCGTGCGGCAATGATACCGTTTTCCGTCAGAAGCAACATCGAGCAGGAACCCTTCACTTTATTATAAACATTTTCGATACCTTCGACAAATGTTTTTCCTTGAATAATCAGCAGGGCAATCAATTCCGTCTGATTGATGTTTCCCGAACTAAGTTCAGAAAAGTGCATGTTTGTTTCGAGCATCTCTGCCTCAAGCTCCCGGATATTGTCGATTTTCGCTACGGTAACAATCGCAAACTTGCCAAGATGAGAATGAATGATAATCGGCTGAGGGTCGGTATCGCTGATAACACCTATACCGGAATTACCGACAAATTTGTCAAGTTCATGTTCGAATTTTGTTCTGAAATAGGTGCTCTCTAAGTTGTGAATAGACCTTGAAAATCCCTTCTCGGGGTCATAGGTAGCCAAGCCTCCGCGGCGAGTACCTAAATGTGAGTGATAGTCTGTGCCGTAAAACAAGTCTGCTTTACAGCTTTTTTTAGATACGGTTCCAAAAAATCCTCCCATATTGATGAGTTTAGTATATTTTGCTGCAAAGATAGTGCAAGGTGAGCGCAGAGACAAATTAAAAACACAAGTTTTTCTAATTTGACTATGCCGAACCGCAGCTTGTCTTATCTAAAGATAGTGAAAGGTGAGCGGAGAATAAAATAATGAAACTTGTTTCTATTATTTTTTTATCCCGAACCACAGCCTATCTTCTTTAAAGATAGTGCAAGGTGAGCGCAGAGACAAATGAAAAACACAAGTTTTTCTAATTTGACTATGCCGAGCCGCAGCCTGTCTTATTTAAAGACAGTGAAAGTCGAAAGCAGAAAAACAAGCCAGCTTGATTTTTTTACTAAAACGTATCCTGCTTTTATTAAAAACACGGATAGACAAATGAAAAACACAGTTTCATAAAATTTAACAGCGTCCGGACGCACGGAGAGGCGGCGGACGCTGATTTTTATGTTTCGCATATCGTTTTTTTATGCTACTTTTGTCGCAGAAACTACAACAACCAAAACGACTTAAAAATGGAACACATTTCACAAAGAATCCAGGCGCTTTCTCCATCGGCAACATTGGCGATGTCGCAGAAAAGCAATGAGTTGAAGGCACAAGGTGTCGATGTTATCAACATGTCGGTAGGTGAACCTGATTTCAACACTCCCGAACATATCAAAGAAGCTGCCAAAAAGGCTATCGACGACAACTTCACATTCTACACCCCGGTTCCGGGCTACATGTCGCTGCGCAAGGCTATCGCCGCAAAGATGAAAAATGAAAACAACATCGAATTTGCTCCGGAGCAAATCGTTGTTTCCAACGGTGCCAAGCAGTCTTTGTGTAATGTAATCCTTGCCACTATCAATCCGGGTGACGAAGTGATTATCCCGACTCCGGCATGGGTAAGCTACGTGGAAATGGTGAAACTGGCAGAAGGTGTAACCGTTACTGTTCCGGCAGGAGTTGAACAGAACTTCAAAATCACTCCGGCACAGCTCGAAGCTGCCATCACTCCGAAAACGCGCATGCTTCTTCTCTGCTCTCCGTCGAACCCGACCGGTAGCGTATATTCGCGCGAAGAGCTGAAAGGCCTGGCTGACGTTTTGGCAAAATATCCGGAAATTCTTGTTCTCTCGGACGAAATCTACGAACACATCAACTTCACCGGCTCATTCGCTTCCATCTCTGAATTTGAAGCAGTGAAAGACCGCACGATTATCGTAAACGGTGTGTCGAAAGCATACGCAATGACCGGCTGGCGTATCGGTTTCATCGCTGCTCCGCTATGGGTAGCCAAGGCTGCCAACAAGTTGCAGGGACAATATACATCCAACCCGTCGTCTATCGCACAGAAGGCTGCTGAAGCTGCTTATCTGGGCCCGCAGGACTGCATCGAGGAAATGCGCAAGGCATTCGAACGCCGCCGCGACCTCATCGTCGGTCTGCTGAAAGAAATTCCGGGCTTGCGCATCAACCATCCGGAAGGTGCCTTCTATATCTTCCCGGAAGTTTCGGCTTACTTCGGCAAGAAATACGGCGACCGCGAAATCAAGGATGCCAACGACGTGGCCATGTACCTGCTTGAGGAAGCTCACGTGGCAACCGTAAACGGCGACGCATTCTGCGCTCCGGGCTATATCCGTCTGAGCTACGCTACAAGCGACGACAATATCCGCGAAGCTTGCCGCCGTATCGCTGAAGCATTGGCAAAATTGAAATAATCGGAATCGGGCCTGCCCGAACCTGAAAATACAGAAACAAGAATCTCACCTTTACAGAACATCTGTCGGGGTGAGATTTTTTTGAATAAAAAATAGTACCGCAGTGTAGTTTTTCCGTAGTCCGAGCGTCTAACGGGTAAAAACTGACAAGAAAATGGAGACATTGGAAAAAGATTTCGCGAACATCGTCCGAAAACATAAGAGCACCATCTACACGGTGTGCTATATGTTTTCGCAGGACAACGACGAAGTGGAGGATCTGTTTCAGGAAACGCTGATCAACCTTTGGAAAGGGTTTGCACAGTTCCGCGGCGACAGTTCTCCCGCCACCTGGATATGGAAAGTAAGTCTGAACACGTGCATTTCCTTCGACCGCAAAAAGCGACGGCGGGGCGAATCGGTGTCGCTGTCCATGAGCATCAACCTTTTTGAAGACGACGACAACGACAGCCGGCAAATCGAAATGCTGCGCAAACGCATCAACCAACTCGGCCCATTCGACCGCGCCATCGTGCTGCTCTGGCTCGAAAATCTCAGCTATGAGGAAATCGGGGAGATTGTCGGCATCACGGCGAAAAATGTTTCCGTGCGACTTGTCAGAATCAGAGAACAACTCAAGAAAATGTCCACCTCTAAACAATAACGGCTATGGAAGAAAATGCTCTATACGAAATTGAAGGAATGAAGCAGCAGATTGCATTGCTGAAAAAGAAACTGGAATCGCAGACAATTGTCAGCGAGCAGATGCTGGACAAAGCTATCCGCACCAACCTGTCGAAACTGAACCGTCGGGCATGGTTTACTGGAATTGTAGGAGCAGTTGCTATACCTTACTGCTGGTACGTATTTTCCAGCATGAACCTGTCGACGGCCTTCTGCGTTGCCACCGCCTTTTTTCTCCTCGCCTGCATTGTAGCCACATGGATACAGTACCGCGGACTTTCGGCGACCAACCTCATGCAGCAGGATTTGCTGACAGTGTCAACAAAAATGCAGCGACTCCGCAAACGACACCTCGACTGGCTGAAATTTTCCATTCCCACGCTGATTGCATGGCTGGCATGGTTCTGCATCGAAATCAACTCTTCAATTCCCGAGGAACACGCCCGACCTGTCATAATAGGAGCCACGGTCGGAGCAATCATAGGAGCCATCTGCGGTCTCAACTTACTGCGAAATTCGCTAAAAACCATCAAGGAGACTCTCCGACAAATCGACGACCTCCGGCAAGTCCAGTCGGAATAACCCAAACCGAACAAACAAAACGCCTCTCTCGCTCCGGCAAGGACAAGAGGGGCGTTTGTTCTGCCAGGGTAGTAATCATTTTTTATTTCGTTAGGAAAATACATACTGTATAAATCACACATTCTTCCAAGACGCCTGCACGACTAAAAATCGGCGGAAAAACCACTCAAAAAACGGCTTCACCAGAAGCCCGCTGACGGCATTTCACCCCACGGGGCGATGTGGAATTCATATTTTTGAAAAACGCCGTCAAAACGGCTAAAAACGACATTCTCGCCGATGCGATTTTTCAAAATGCAGTTTTTTGCAATTTTGAAAAATTTTGGCAGATTTTCTTCCCGATATATTTTTAACACCGCTGTTAATTCCAATGGAAAATATATGTTACAAAAAATTTCCACCCAGTTCCGTGGCGTCAGAGTTTGAAAAGAAACAAAAAAAACGGGAGCTCCGCAAAGAACTCCCGTCGGCAGGTCCGAACCATCCGGACTGTATGGGTTTAGAAATATTTCGTTTCGCTTCCGAGAATATCGCTGAGGATATAGTTGGCGGCACGCGATGTTCCGATACGGAAATAGTCGTTGTTCAACCAAGCCTCGCCGAGAATTTCCTTCACGAGCGTGTAATACTTCACAGCATCGGCTGTCGACGATACGCCGCCGGAAACTTTAAAGCCGACCATGTTGCCGGTCTTTTCATAATATTCCTTAATGCACTGGCACATTACATAAGCAGCCTCAAGCGTTGCACCCGGATATACCTTTCCGGTTGAAGTCTTGATGAAGTCGGCACCTGAATACATGGCGAGCAAGGAAGCCTTCTTGATGTCGGCAGCTGTCTTGAGCGCACCTGTTTCGAGAATCACTTTCAGACGGGCATTGCGGGCAGCATGCTTCAGCTCTGCAATCTCGTCGGTCAGTTCTTCATAGTTGTTGCTATAGAACAGACCCAGATTCAAAACGATGTCCACCTCGTTTGCACCATCGGCTACGGCCAACGCCGTTTCGGCGGTTTTCACTTCCAGGAATGTCTGGGAAGAAGGGAAACTTCCGGCTACGACTGCCGTGTCGACACCCGACACTTCAAGGCCGCCGCTGACCACGATTGCAAAATTAGGATATACGCAAACGGCTGCCACGTTTTTCAATTCGGGATAGTCGGTTTCAAAAGCATTGACGCGTTCCACCATCATGCCAATCGATTCTACCGTGTCAGTTGAATTGAGCGCAGTGAGGTCAATGCAGTTGAAAAGCAGTTTGTACACATCCTTCGTATTGTTTTCATCGAAATGCTTCGACAGGATTTCTTCAATGTCTTTAGTTACAAAAGCATCGTCTTCCGTCACTTTGCTTTCTACAAGCACTTGCTTGTATTTGTTCGGCACTTGTTCTTCCATAGATAGTATTTTTATTTTAGTTTGTCGTTATTCTTGTGTCGTTCCTTGTCGCGGTCTGTCTTCTTGCGGAGATTCTTTTCAAAGGCTTCCGTAAGATTCACGCCCGTCTGATTGGCTATGCAAATCAGCACCCACATCACATCGGCAAGCTCGTCGGCAAGCGCATCGCCGTTCTCTCCTTTCTTGAACGACTGCTCGCCGTAGCGACGCGACATGATGCGTGCCACCTCCCCTACTTCCTCCGTGAGGATAGCCATATTTGTCAACTCGTTGAAATAGCGCACGCCGTAAGTGCGAATCCATTCGTCAACCCGTTGCTGGGCCTCTTCTATCGTGATTGCCATCGCCGTTATTCTTTGAGTTTGGAATCTATGATAATCGTCACCGGACCGTCGTTGATGAGCGCCACCTTCATGTCAGCACCGAACTCACCCTCCCCTGCCGGCTTCGGCAAAGAGCGGTTAAGACTGTCGATGAACAGACGGTACAACGGTATGGCCACTTCCGGACGCGCCGCACGGATATACGACGGACGGTTGCCCTTGCGAGTTGAAGCATGAAGCGTAAACTGACTTACGACCAGAATCTCGCCACCGACGTCAAGAACGGAGCGGTTCATCACGCCATTTTCATCATCGAAAATACGCAGGTTCAAAACCTTTTTCACCAGCCATTCCACATCGTCGGCAGTATCCTCATGTTCTACCCCGACAAGAATCATCATACCGCATCCGATGGCGGATTTCACAACGCCGTCGATTGTCACCGACGCTTCCTTCGTTCTTTGTATTACAAGTCTCATTCTTTCTGATTAAAACTAAATGCCCCGACAACACAGTCCGAAAGCACATCCATAGGAAACGAACCGCACAACCCGACCGCGCCCCATTCCGACAATGCCGGGAGCTAAGTCCGCATCCTAAGTTTACAAATTTACAAACAATAACCGCCAAAACCAAATTATTGCCCATCATTATTTTTCAACGCGGCGCAGATGGTTTTGGCTTTTGCCGGACCGACTACGGCTGCCACCTCTTCTTCGCTGGCTTCGCGCAGGCGTTTCAGACTTTTGAAATGTGTCAGCAAGGCAGTGCGGGTCTTCTCCCCCACTCCCTTGATGGCATCGAGGGCGGAAACCGTCTGTCCCTTGCTCCGGCGGTTGCGGTGGTGGGTAATGCCAAAACGGTGGGCCTCGTCACGCAGGTGCTGGATGACCCGGAGCGACTCGGAATTCTTGTCGATATAAAGCGGCACACTGTCGCCTGGGAAATAGATTTCCTCCAACCGTTTTGCGATGCCGACAAGGGCCACTTTTCCACGGATACCCAGTCGGTCGAAGGCTTCGACAGCCGAACTCAACTGGCCTTTACCGCCGTCGACAACCACCAACTGAGGCAACGGCTGACCCTCTTCTATCAGCCGGCTGTAACGGCGCGTGAGCACCTCAATCATGGAGGCAAAGTCGTTCGGTCCTTCCACCGTCTTGATGTTGAAATGACGGTAATCGCGCTTCGAAGGTTTGCCGTTCTTGAACACCACACACGAAGCGACGGGATTTGTTCCCTGAATATTCGAGTTATCGAAACACTCAATATGCCGCGGCAGTTCCGACAGACGGAAATCTTTCTGCATGCGCGTGAGCAGTCGCGTGACGCGCTGTTCGGGGTTCAGTTTCTCGGCATTTTTCAACTTGTCGAGCTTAAACTGGCGGGCATTCTGCAAGGAAATGTCAAGCAGTTTCTTGTTGTCGCCACGCTGCGGCACGACAAACGTATATTTGTCCGTTTCATAGTCCGGGACAAACGGCACAATCACCTCCTTCGTGTCGTTATGGAACTGCGATTTCGCCTCGGCAATGGCATAGGAAAGCAACTGTTCGGGCGTTTCATCGAGCCGTTTCCGGAAATCGAAAGTGACACACTGCACCACCGAACCGTTGCGGACGTGCATATAATTGATATACACGCAATCGTCGTCAGGCTCGTAGGAAAACACATCGACATTCGTAATACGGCTGCTGACAAGCACGGATTTTGCCTTGTATTTCTCCACCAACAGATATTTTGTCTTCAATTCGTTTGCCTCCTCAAAGCGCATTTCACCGGCAAGACGCGTCATTTCGTTCATCAGAAAATCGGAAATCTGCTGTGTGTCGCCATTGAGAATCTGTTTGATTTGCGAGATATAGACGCCATAATCCTCCGGTGAAATCAACCCCTCGCAACAGCCCTTACAGTTGTGGATATGATATTCAAGGCAGACCTTCACCCTACCCTTTTCCACTGATTCGGCCGTCAACGGGAAACGGCACGTGCGCACCGGATAGAGTTCCTTGATGAGCGAAAGCATGGTCCGCGCCACGGTCACATTGGCATACGGCCCGTAATATTTGCCACCCTTTGCCGTCACGTTCCGCGTCAAGAATACACGCGGATAAAGCTCGTTTGTCACACAAATCCAGGGATAGGATTTGTCGTCCTTCAACAGGATATTGTAGCGCGGCTGATACTCCTTGATAAGGCTGTTTTCAAGATGCAACGCATCCTCCTCACTGCCTACAACAATGTAGCGCAGGTCGCAGATATTCTTCACCAGCACATTGGTCTTCACCGAATCGTGGACACGGTTAAAGTAGGACGATACGCGCCGTTTGAGCCGTTTCGCCTTTCCTACATATATCACCGTCCCGTTCTTGTCGTAGTAAAGATAGCACCCCGGGGAATCGGGAAGCATGCTGATTTTTTCTTTCAAAGCATCATTTTCGCTCATTGCAAAACCATCATTAATTAGACAAAAACAGGGACACACTTCCGCATGTCCCTGCAAAGCATCATATATTTTTCAGTTACGAATCCGCGCCTGATTTTAATAAACAATCAGCGAATCCACATCCACTTCAGCCGGGAATGCGGCACGACCGTTAAGGAATTCAAGCTCTACAATAAAGCTGATATAGATTTTCTTCGGGTTCATGCTTTTCACCAGTTCGTAGGCAGCCGCCATTGTTCCGCCGGTTGCCAGCAAGTCGTCGTGAAGCACTACTACATCATCTTCCGTAATAGCATCGCGGTGAATCTCGATAGTATCTGTTCCGTATTCTTTTGAATAGGATTTCTTCAATGTGTCAGCAGGCAGTTTACCCGGCTTGCGAACAGGAACGAATCCGGCGTTCAGTTCATACGCCAACACAGAACCGCCGATAAAACCACGCGACTCAATACCCACCACTTTCGTTACACCGAGGTTTTCATAACGAGCCTTCAATGCCTCGCTGATGGCGCGCATTGCTTCCGGGTTCTTGAATGCCGTTGTCAGGTCCTTGAACACGATACCTTTTTGAGGGAAATCCACGATATCGCGAATCACGTTTTTCACTTCTTCAATTTTCATACTTTTCTATTTATCTTGTTTATATTTCGATGTTTAAAAATGTTCCACGTGGAACATCGCCTTTCCTACTATCTGCCCAAGAGCAGAAGAAGGATATTAATATCACTCGGCGAAATGCCCGGAATGCGCGCAGCCTGTGCCACCGTTTCCGGATCAATCTTCGTAAGTTTCTGGCGGGCCTCCGTTGAAATGGCGTTTACTTCCATGTAATTGATTTTTCCACGGAGCTTCACATTTTCAAGACGGGAAATCTTTTCGGCAATCAGACGCTCACGGTCGATATAGCCTTGATATTTTATCAGGATTTCGGCAGCCTCCACAATTTCTTCGCGGCGCGCTTCCTCTATCTTTTCTATTTCTTCTTTCAAGTGCGGAATCTGCTCGGCAAGCATCGCAATGTTCAACTGCGGACGAAGAATCAAGTCATACAGACGCTGCGACTGCTTCAGCGGCGACAATCCCAACGACTCCAGATAGCCATTGATTTTGGCAGCCTTCACGGAAAATGCACGCGCAAATTCCACCAATGCGTCACGCTGTTCACGCTTCCGCACCATGAGGTCGTAGCGTTCCTGCGAAGCCAATCCGAGTTCATAGCCTCGAGGAGTAAGACGCATATCGGCATCATCCTGACGGAGCAAAATACGGTATTCGGCACGCGAAGTGAACATACGGTACGGCTCGTCGACACCTTTCGTTACAAGGTCGTCAATCAGCACACCGATATAGGCTTCGTCACGTCCAAGCACAAACGGTTCCTTTCCGGCCACACGCTGATGGGCATTAATACCGGCAATAAGCCCCTGCCCTGCCGCTTCCTCATAACCGGTCGTTCCGTTCACCTGTCCAGCAAAGAACAGCCCTTCGACGAGCTTCGTTTCAAGTGTATGGCGAAGCTGTGTCGGGTCGAAAAAGTCATATTCGATAGCATAGCCGGGACGATAGATTTGCGCCTCTGAGAGCGCAGGAATCTTCGACAGCGCATCAATCTGCACGTTCAAAGGAAGAGACGACGAGAAGCCGTTTAAATAGTATTCCTGAGTGGTTTCGCCTTCGGGTTCAAGGAACAGCTGGTGCATGTCCTTGTCGGCGAAAGTCACGATTTTCGTTTCAATGCTCGGGCAATAGCGCGGACCTATGCTCTGAATCTGTCCGTTGTAGAGCGGAGAATCGGGCAAGCCTTCGCGCAGCACTTCGTGCACTTCCGGGCTGGTATACACAATCCAGCACGGGCGTTGCTTGAGCGTACGCGACACCGTAGGCAGATAGGAAAACTTATGGAAATCGTTCTCCCCATCCTGACGGGTAGCGAGTTCAAACTTGATGGTACGGCCGTCAATACGCACCGGCGTACCGGTTTTCATACGGTCGGTAGTAAAGCCAAGTTCTTTCAGTTGTTCTGTAATACCGTGGGAAGCCGGTTCGGAAATACGTCCTCCGGCAAGCTGTACGCGTCCGATGTGCATCAGTCCGTTCAGGAACGTACCGGCAGTAAGCACAACCGCCTTAGCCTTGAATGTCACGCCAAGCGCAGTCTTTACGCCTGCCACCTTGCCGTCCTCAATCACCAGTTCCGTTGCAGAATCCTGCCACATATACAGGCGGTCGGTATTTTCGATAGTCGTTCTCCAGTTTTCAATAAACTTGATGCGGTCGCTCTGCGCACGCGGGCTCCACATGGCCGGACCTTTCGAACGGTTCAGCATGCGGAACTGAATGGCCGACTTGTCGGTAACAATGCCCATTTGTCCGCCAAGCGCATCTATCTCTCTGACTATCTGACCTTTAGCAATTCCGCCAACAGCCGGATTACAACTCATCTGCGCTATCTTGTTCATATCCATTGTGATAAGCAATGTTTCCGAGCCCAAGTTAGCGGACGCACACGCAGCTTCACAACCGGCGTGACCTGCGCCAATTACAATTACATCGTATTCAAATTTCATCGTTCTGAATTTTGAAGTTGAGACAATAAGGCAAGGGATTCGTTTTCGTGACGCTCCATGATTTCGCGTTCGCCTTCACCCTTGTCATTTACGCCGCAAAGATGCAGGATGCCGTGAATCACGACACGATAGAACTCCGTTTCATAGTCGCTCCCCACCATTTCAGCGTTGCTCGCAACGGTATCGAGCGAAATGAACATATCGCCGGAAATCCGCCGCGGACGGCTGTAGTCGAAAGTTATTATATCCGTAAAATAATCGTGATTCAGATACTGACGGTTCACTTCAAGAATCTTCTCGTCGTTGCAAAATATATAAGTGATGTCGCCCAGAGATTTTCCAAAACCACCGGCGACCGCCTCAATCCAACGACGCATCAACTGCTCGTCGAGGCAAGGTAACTCAACCCCTTCGGATAAAAAAGTCAATTCTGCCATTATCAATAAGAAACGACTACAAAGTTAGCAATTTTACTTGAAAAATGAAAACAGAAAAAGGCGTCCTTTTCAGAACGCCTTGCATATTTTGAACCACTCCCCCACTCTATCCGAAGAAGAAGTAGGCAACTGCTATTCCGGTTATCGAACCCACCACATCGGCAAGAAGGGCAAACGGAACGGCATAGCGCGTATTGCGCACGCCCACACTGCCGAAATAAACGGCAAGGATATAGAAAGTGGTATCGGTACTTCCCTGAATACATCCGGCCACACGAGCCACGAACGAGTCGACTCCGTAAGTGTTGATGACATCGACCATCATGCCGCGGCTGCCCGTACCGCTCAGCGGCTTCATCAAAGCCGTAGGCAACGCTTCCACCCAATCGGCATTGAAACCGAGCCAGTGGACAAACGAAGTAACGGCACCCGTAATCACATCCATCGCTCCTGAAGCGCGGAACATGCCGATGGCAACCAAGATAGCCACCAGATAAGGGATAATCATCACAGCGGTCTTAAAACCGTCCTTAGCGCCTTCTATGAAGCTCTCGTAGAGGTTAATTTTCTTCCGGCAACCGGCAAGGATAAAGCCGATAATTACACTGAAAAGAATCAAGTTGGCGATAAAGGAACTCTGGCGCTGCATTTCTTCAGCAGTAAGCGTGGAGAAATACCAGACAATACCCGCCACAAAAAGCGAGATGCCGCCCAGCCAGGCAAGAATCACCTTATCGAGCATATTGATGCGCTGCTTGATGCAAAGGGCGATGATGCCCACAAGCGTAGCGATAAACGTAGCAATCAGAATCGGAACAAAAACATCGGTCGGATTGGCAGCCCCACAGCTGGCACGGTAGGTCATGATGCCGATAGGTATCAGCACAAGCCCGGAAGCGTTCAGAATCAGGAACATGAGCATCGCATCGGTAGCGGTGTCCTTTTTCGGATTCAGTTCCTGCATGTGCTGCATCGCCTTCAATCCGAGAGGCGTAGCGGCATTGTCGAGGCGGAGCATATTGGCCGACACATTCATGAAGATAGCTCCCATAGCCGGATGGTTGCGCGGTATGCCCGGGAAAAGCCGGGAAAACAACGGACTCACCAGACGACCGAAAAACGGAATCACTCCCCCATTCTCACCAATCTTCATTATTCCCATCCAAAGCGACAACACCCCGGTCAAGCCCAATGAAAGTTCGAAAGCCGTTTTGGCGGAATCGAACGAGGATGTCATTATTGTCGTCCAAATGTCGATGTTTCCGTTGAACACCGTTTCACCCACTGCAAAAACGAAAGCCAACAGAAAAAAAGCAATCCAAATATAATTTAATACCATTCTTACGATTTTTATAAAAGGTGCACTGTTTTCCAAACAAAACACCGTTAAAAAACAATCAATGGCTACAAAATTAGAAAAAATCCGCCGTTAAGAGGTGACTTTTAAGCATTTATTACATTTCGAATTTTTCTGGATTTTCTGAAGAAACCGCAAAATCAGCCGTAAGCACAATAAAATCAACAAGTTAAACAATTTTCAACGCTTTGAGAATTAAAAATTTCAAATGAATCCGAAAAACTGTCGGGAATTTGCGAAAGAAAAAACAAAAAAAATTTTACCTTAGTGCAACTTTTTGTCAAACCATCACGTCTAATGCATAAAACTAAAAAACGCAAAACAATGAAAACACTTTCCTTCCTTTCAGCTGCAGCACTTGCACTGTGTTCCTGCTCATTCAATCCTGCAGCAACTATTTCCACAGGAAAAGACAGCAACGGCAATATCACCACCGTTGAAGCGTCCAACGAGACTTCCGTAAGAAAAGAACAAACCGAAAAATTCAACAAGATAAAAATCGACGGGGTGTTCGATTGTGTCTACACCCAAAATTCCAACAACGAATACACCGTTACCATCAACGGACCCAAAAACATTGTCGAGCTTTATGAAGTAAAAGTCATCAACGGCCAGCTTCACATCGACCTGAAAAAAGGCTACCGCATTAAAAAGACGAAAACCGACGACATTCTTGTGGAAATCACGTCACCGGAACTGAACAAGCTCTCAAATGAAGGCGTTGGCAAAATGACTGTCGAAAATCTGACAACAGGCGATTTCGAATTTGACTCTGACGGAGTCGGCTCAACCCACTTCACAAACATTACTGCCAAGAACATTGAAATGGATGCAACCGGTGTCGGCTCGACAAATATCGCCAACCTCAAGGCTCAGACCGTAGACCTGACAAATTCCGGTGTCGGAAACGTGGATATCCATCTGGATGCCGACAACGTGGTGTTCGAAAACTCAGGTGTCGGAAAAATATCCGCTTCAGGTAAAGCAAAAACAGCCGATATGGAAAACAGCGGCGTTGGCAGCATCGAGGCCTCAGGACTTACCTGCGAAACAATAAAGGCAGAAAACGACGGCGTGGGAAGCATCAAAGCCTACGTTACCAAATATGCAGAATATAAGAATTCCGGCGTGGGCAACGTTGACATCAAAGGCAACGGACAAATTGTAAAAAAAATAATTCCGGCCAGCCGAACCAAAAAGGTGCAACAATTGTTTAATGAATAAAACGAATAATAACACTTTAATTTCTAAATTATATGGACAAGTACATTTGCACCGTGTGTCAGTGGGTTTACGACCCCGAAGTAGGAGATCCTGAAGGCGGAATCGCTCCGGGAACAGCGTTTGAAGACATTCCAGACGACTGGGTATGCCCGTTGTGCGGTGTCGGCAAAGACGACTTCGAAAAAGTAGAAGACTAATACAACAATTTATTTACAGAGTAATCGATTGGAGGAATTGAAGCGATTGACGCCCTACTCCTCCAATCGATTTATTTTTGCCCGTCGGGCAACACGCAAACCTTGCATCCAATGAAAACGACTCTTTTAATTTCCTGTTTGCTTGCGTTAAGCCTGCATACATACGGACAAAATGCAGCAACAAACTCCATGCCCCCGAAGAAATACGTTGAAATTTCGGCACGCAACATTTCTTTCGACGCCGTAGGAAGCTATCCGCAGGAACTGTTGAAAGTCATTTGCGACGAGGACACCATAAAGACAGTGCTTATCAGTACGTTCAACGAATATGACGAACCCGACAGGGCGTCAAGAATGAAAACAGCGCCCTATGAGCCCAACCGCAAATACACGCCGGAAATCAATCGCTTCACCGAACCGACCGAGTATGTAAACAGTGAATCTGAAACAACCGCGGCCATCGCCGACACAATATTTGACGGCACAGAGCGCAGCTGTCTCGACGTTATTAACAAGGCACTCGCATTTTCCCGCCGAGTCAAGTTCGACTCCCAACTTGCCGAACAGCTTGATGCCGGGAAGTCGCTGACCGTACCCTCCGACACCGTGGTCAAAACCATGACAGGCACGTGTTCCGAAGCCACTAACGTGTTTCTGGCACTTATACGCCACAAGAACATCCCCGCAAGAATGGTTGTAGGCTTTTGGGCTATCCCCGACACAGAGAAATCCGGGTCGCACGCTTGGGCAGAATGCTACGTGGAAGGTGTCGGCTGGTGGGCAGTCGACCCACAAAACGGCTATCCGGCAATGCCTTTTTATGCCTACAAACTTTTCACCGGAGCCGATTTCAAAGACTGCCAAATCCACACACTGCCCGACATGTATTTACGCGGCGACAAATCAGTTCTTATTACCGTCAAATCCAACATCAACAACGATTAGCGTTACATCTATTATTATATGAAAACCTCCCAAGAATGGATTGCGGCACTGAAGCCGTACGAAAATGAAGAAAAGAAAAAGGTGCTTTCCCAATTTTTCAAAACGGGAAAAGGAGAATACGGCGAAGGCGACGTAATGGTCGGCATCTGTGTTCCCGACAACCGCCGTGTAGCCCGCACGGCTGCCCTGTCCGACCTCACGGTCATCGAAGAAATGCTGTCGCATGAAGTCCACGAATACCGGCTGTCAGCACTGCTCGCGCTCGTGGAACGCTATAAAAAAGCCGCCACAGCCGACAAGGAGGAGATTGTCCGCTTCTATTTGAGCCACACGGCAAGCATCAACAACTGGGATTTGGTCGACTTGAGCGCGCCCTACATTCTTGGAGCGGAAATGCTGAGAACGTCCGACACGGCTCCTGCCCTCCGGCTTGCCGAAAGCACCGACATGTGGCAACAGCGCATTGCCATCGTTTCGATGCTGACATTCATACGCGCCGGCCGCTTCGACACTCCCCTACAGATTGTCACCCAACAGCTCGACACTCCCCACGACCTGCTCCAAAAAGCCAATGGATGGGTGCTCCGCGAACTGGGGAAAAAGGACGAAGCACTGCTCTGCCGATTTCTTGAACAGCATGCCGCCACCATGCCGCGAACCACACTCCGCTATGCTATCGAGCGCCTTGACACGGCAAGAAAAAGACATTACATGACACTCAAAAACTGATGCCGTCGCGACAAACAAACGCCTTCAAAAAAATGGCAGAGCTATCTAATCTTTGTTAATCAACCTTTTATCACAATTAAATTTAAAGAAATTTTTCGGTTATCAGAACATAATTCAAAAAAAATATATACATTTGCAGAGCAAAAAGAGAGAGCCCCCTCCTACTGACAGGGAATGACAAAAATGTCAGACCGATAATTTGGCACTTTTTTTGAACTGAAAAGGTAAAAGGATATTTTTTTAACAAAACAAATAATTTATACAGA
>OOCB01003240.1_pt1 | contig 16358 bp, 16 predicted proteins | sample 1671351 | NCBI WGS metagenome assembly OOCB01 (sample SAMN06348148, study PRJEB24527) | human gut metagenome | biome: human gut; feature: ankylosing spondylitis patient; material: feces | host: Homo sapiens | place: China | collected 2015-10
GAGAAAACGCGGAAAAAATTAAAAAAAGAGCTGCCGCTCCTGCTTGAGCGGCAGCTCTTTTATGATGAAGTACTATAATGCGGAAAAACTTTACTTGCACTGTGCCAGAGCGGCTAAAAGCTCGTCTACGGCGTGCTCCGGCGTGGCCCAGCTCGTCACAAAGCGGTAAACGCAGCGTTCACCGTCCAGCGGGTGATCCATCTGGAACTCAAAGCCCATGGCAGCCAGCTTTTCCGCGGCCTTGATTGTCATGACCGGGAACTGCTGATTAGAAGGGGAGGGCACCGGGAACTCGTAGCCCTGGGCGAGAAAACCGTCCCGCAGACGAAGCGCCATTTCGTTGGCGTGGCGGGCGATGTCGAAATAGAGATTATCCGTCAGCAGCGCCTTGAACTGGACGCCCAGCAGGCGGCCCTTGGCCAGCATACCGCCCCGCTGCTTGATGTGCCAGCGGAAGTGGTCACAAGGGACGGTCATGATGACCGCCTCGCCGAACAGCGCGCCGTTTTTCGTGCCGCCGATGGTGAATACGTCCGTCAGGGCGGCAAGGTCGGACAGCGTCAAATCGTTTTCCGGAGAGGTGAGGGCGGAGCCAAGCCGCGCACCGTCCAGAAACAGCAGCAGATCGTGAGCGTCGCAGCACTGCCGCAGGGCAGTCAGCTCGGCCTTGGTGTAGACCGTGCCGATCTCCGTGGTGTCGGAAATGTAGACCAGCTTCGGCGCGACCATGTGCTCCTCGCCGTCGGCATGAACGGCCAGCACGCTCTCCACCATTTCCGGCGTCACCTTTCCGTCCGGGGAGTAGGCGGTGCAGACCTTGTGGCCGGTGGCCTCGATGGCGCCGGTCTCATGGCAGTTGACATGGCCGGTGTGGGCGGCGATCACTGCCTCGTAGGAGGCCAGCAGCGCGGTGATGACCGTCATGTTCGTCTGGGTGCCGCCCACCAGAAAATGAACGGCGGCATCGGGGGCGGCGCAGAGGGTGCGAATCAGTGCCCGGGCTTCGTCGCAGATGGGGTCCACGCCGTAGCCGCAGGTCTGGACCAGATTGGTGTCCGTCAGAGCCTGCAGGACCCTGGGATGTGCGCCCTCGCTGTAATCGTTGCGGAAGCTGTACATGAAAAAAAACCTCTTTTCTGTAATCGGATTGTTACCGCTTGTTTCTTGACTATTATAACGCAAATCGTGTATATTAGCAAGCAGAGAACACAATAGAAAGAAAATGAACGCCCTTGAGGGACGTTTATAAGGAGGTACTATGAAGAAATTGTTTGCGCTGGCGGCTGTGGCCCTGACCCTGTGCGGCCTGCTGACCGCCTGCGGCAGCAAAACGGAGACTGCCAATGACGTGGATCTGACTGGATTTTACAACGCTCTGGCGGAAAAATACGGCTGGGGCGACGATATGATGGACCTGGACGGCGAAATGCTGGAGATGTACTATCCCGGTTTGGGCGATATTGCGGCCAAGCAGCTTCTGGCCAAGGCTCCGGTGATGTCCTACGCCGTGAGTGAGTATGTGTTCCTGCAAGCCGACAGTGAGCAGGACGCTGCGCAGGCGGCGAAGATCCTCCAGACCCGGATCGACAGTCAGGCGGACGGGGACGCCTTCTATCCTGAGACCATCGACCAGTGGAAGGCTGCCAAGGTGCTGCAAAACGGCGCCTATGTGGCGATGATCGCCTCCGGCGAGCACCAGACGGAGATCGAGGACGCTTGGAACGCACAGTTCGGCGCGTAACAGTCTGACGCGGAACGACCAGCCGTGACACCACGGCTGGTTTGCTATGTAGAAACGAGAAAACGTTGTATTTCAACGGCATTCAAGTAGAAATGCTTTATAGAAAAAGGAGGTGAACAGCCCGTGCGCTTCAGCAGCCTGCCGTTTCTGTTCGGCTTTTTGCCCCTCACGCTGGCGCTGTATTTCGCGGCGCCGCCCCGTTGGCGCAATCTTGTCCTGCTGCTGACCAGTCTGGTGTTTTACGGCTGGGGTGAGCCGGTCTATCTCGGCATCATGGTGCTGTCCATCCTCATCGACTATACCCATGGCCTGCTGGTGGAGAGATACCGCAGCCGGGATAAGCTGGCCCGGTGGTTCGTGGCAGAGAGCGTGATTTTGAATCTGGGCCTGCTGGGCTTTTTCAAATACTGGGATTTCTTTGCGGAAAACCTCTCACGTCTGCCGGGAATCACGCTTCCGGCGCTGGGACTGCCGCTGCCCATCGGCATTTCCTTTTTCACGTTCCAAACTATGAGCTACACCATTGACGTTTACCGCCGGGACGCCCCGGCCCAGCGGGATATTGTGGCCTTTGGGGCTTACGTCACCATGTTCCCTCAGCTGGTGGCGGGGCCTATCGTCCGCTATCGGGAGGTGGCGGCAGAGCTGAAGGAGCGGGTGAACACCACGGCGGACTTTGCCGCCGGTGCGGGCCGCTTTACGGTAGGCCTTGCGAAAAAGGTCCTGCTGGCCAACAGCATCGGTGCCCTGTGGGACGCGGAGCTGGCGGCGCAGTCCGCCGGGATGCTGACAGCTCTCGGCGGCTGGCTGGGTATCGCGGCCTATGGATTTCAAATTTACTTTGATTTTTCCGGCTACTCCGATATGGCTATCGGCATGGGCCGGATGCTGGGCTTCCATTTCCCGGAAAACTTTGCTCATCCCTATACCGCCGCCTCCGTAACGGAATTTTGGCGGCGGTGGCATATTTCCCTGACCACATGGTTCCGGGAATACCTCTATATTCCGCTGGGCGGCAGCCGGCGGGGAACGGCCCGGACGGTGCGGAATATTTTCATCGTCTGGCTGTGCACCGGCTTCTGGCACGGGGCAAGCTGGAACTTTATTCTCTGGGGGCTGCACTTTTTCCTGTGGCTCATGCTGGAAAAATATCTGCTGAAGGATTTTCTCCAAAGGCTGCCCCGCTGGCTGCGCCATGCCTATACGCTGCTGGTGGTGTTTGCCGGGTGGGGGATCTTCGCCATGGAGGATCTGTCCGTCTGCAGCGGGTATTTCCGCGTGTGCTTCGGCGGCGGGGCGCTGTGGAGCGCCGTCGACGGTTACTATCTCAGTGCATATGCCGTTTTGCTGGTGCTGCTGACGGTAGGCTCTGCCAATACGGTAAAGGCCGTGTGGGAGCGCCTGCCGGAGCGGGCGCGGGAGGCGCTGGCCCCTGTGCTGATGCTTGCGGGACTGGTGCTCTGCACGGCCTATCTGGTAGATGGCAGCTACAATCCATTTTTATATTTCAGATTTTGAGGGGGAGGGAAGCGGCATGGCGCATAAGGGCCGGATCATGACCGTCCTGTTCTGCGGCTTTTTAGCGGGACTGCTGGTATGGCACATCGCCCTGCCGGACCGGGCACGGTCCGAAACGGAGAACCGGACGCTGGCGCAGCGGCCGTCCCTTTCCCGGGAAACGCTGCTCAATGGCAGCTTCACTGCGGATATGGAAACGTATTTTGCCGACCAGTTCCCCCTGCGGGACGACTGGACGGGACTGAAGGCCCGGTGTGAGCTGCTGCTGGGGAAGCGAGAATTTAACGGTGTCTATCTCTGCGGCGATACGCTCATCGCTAAGGTGGAGGAGCCGGAGGCGGCGCAGGTGGAGCAAAATCTGGCGGCGGTAAAAAAATTCGCCGAATTGACAGGCGGTCAGGTGCTGCTGGGACTGATTCCCACGGCGGCGGAGGTTTGGCGGGACAAGCTGCCGGCAGGCGCGCCCAGCCTTGACCAGCCGGTGCTGCTCCAAAGGGCGGCGGAGGAAACGGGACTTCCCACGGTGGATATGCTGGGGGCGCTGTCGGAGCACGCGGCGGAACCCATCTATTACCGCACGGACCACCACTGGACCACCTTGGGGGCCTTTTATGGGGCCAATGCCCTGCTGGAAGCCTTGGGGAGAGACCCGTTGGAGGAGAGCAGCTTTCGCCCGGAGACTGCCAGCACGGATTTCAACGGTACGCTGTACTCCACCTCCGGCATCCATTGGCTGATGCCGGATACCATAGAATATTGGGTGCCGGGCGATGGCCTGAACGTCACCACATGGAAATCTGGCAGGGCGGAGCCGGGGGAGCTGTATGACCGCAGCTATTTAGAGCACAAGGATCAATACAGCTCGTTTTTGGGCGGAAACCAGCCCCTGTGTGTCATTGAAAACCCGGATATCCGGGACGGAAGCAAGATTTTGCTGATTCGGGATTCCTATTCCGACTCCTTGGCGCCGTTTCTGGCCCAGCGGTTCGCGCAGGTGCACCTCATCGACCTGCGGTACTACCACGCTTCTGTGGCGGAATATATGGCGCAGCACAGCATCAAAACTGCCGCAGTGCTTTACAGCACGGCAAATTTCATCTCCGACCGGAATCTGTTTTATCTGAGCCGGTGAGAACCACCGAATTGCGGGAAACGCGCCCCAGCCCTTGCGCCGCAGCGCTTTCAGCAGACGCGGGCCGCCCCGGAGCGGCAGTATTTCCGAAAATGTCCGCGCAAAACGAAAGCGATTTACATAAAGCACCGACACTCCGCAGGGAGCGCCGGTGCTTTTCATCCTTTAATTTCACTTGTAGTATCAATGAAAATGGAATATGCGGAGCCGCACATCAATGGAATTTACATAACTTTGAAACTAAAAATGTACCCACTTCCCGAGGACCTCCCGCCGCACATAGTCAAAGGCGGCGTCCTCCCCCTCGTCCCGGAGAACAAGGAGAATTTTTTCCAGCAGCGCCGAGGTGGCGGGGTGCATAAGCAGCCGCTTCTGCTTGCCGTACAGGAAAAAGTCATAGGGGTCTCCCTGCCGGAAGTCCTTGCCCCGGTAGACCTTGCTTGCGGCCAGCCGGTCGCAGAACATCTCCGCCACGTATTTTTTTGGCATTTCCACGCCGACGATTCCCTCGCCGTGCATGCCGTAATCCGTCCAGTATTCAAAGTGGTGGCGGTTGCGGCCCTTGTGGTGCAGCCACGAGGCACTGTAGCCGATGTCCCGGCGCTGAGCGTCATTGGGGCTGCGGTCGCCCTGAAAATATTTGACCCCGGCCCAGAACTCCACCGGGGAAAATTTGGACAGGTCATGGGTCAGGCCCTGCCAGTACAGCCCCAGCCGAAAGCAGTATTGCCGCACCAGGCGCCGGTGATGCTGAACGGTTTTCAAATGCTGCCAGAAATGCACACGCTTCACCTCGGGAACAGAATGGAACTATGATAGCATATTCCGGCGGAAAAAACGAGTGCCTGCATGAAATTTTTCCCGCGGTCCAAACTATCCGTGGGGTGGTATGATGGATGGAGGCATTTTCGCCTGCCCGGATGGGTGGGAATTTCTGTTGCCGGAGGGCGTGGCGCATCTGCGGGACATGGGGGCGGTCTGTGCCCGCCGCTGGCGCTTGCTGGGACTGACTCCCACCGGCTGCCGCATTTTAGCGGGGGAGCGGGTGGAGGCCGAATTGCTGCTGGCACCGGGAGACTGTTCTCTTGCGGGCTTTTCGGCGGGGACGGTGGTGACCTACGGCCTCTCGCCCCGGGACAGCATTACCCTTTCCAGCCTGACGGAGCCGGTGCTGTGCGTCCAGCGGGCGCTGCCGCTGGCCTGCGGCGGCGTGCTGGAGCCGCAGGAATTTCCCATGCCCGGTGTGTCGGCGCTGCAAACGCTCCTGCCGTGGGTGGGCGTGCGGCTGTTGTGGACCGGCTCACCCTATCCGGACTGAGAAAAAAGGGGAAAAGCCTTGACAACAGGCGGAAAGCCGCTATAATATTTTGTGTATTTTTAAAACGCTGGGATGAAGTCAGCTTTCCGAAACCGGATTTAAGAGAGAGGGGCATTTGGTGTGAGCCCCTTGCCTACGCCGGAAAGCAGCCGCTTCGGAGCGGCCTGCGGTGAGCGGGACGGGTCACGCCGTTACCTGTGGCTAAGATGCCTCCGCACGGCGGGGGATAATTAGGGTGGTACCGTGAAGCGCTGCTTCGCCCCTATGTCCGGGGCGGAGCATTTTATTTTTTGAGGAGGCGGACGCATGGCGTGGAAAAAAGTGGATATGGCACACGACCCCCGCAGCGGCCAGTTCGCCTACTTCCGAGCCATGGCGGACCCATGGGCCGGTGTCACGGTGCCGGTGGACATTACGGCGTTTTATAAGGCCCTGAACGGGCGGCCCTTTTTCCTGAGCTTTCTCTATGCGGTGGTCCGGGCGGCTAACGATGTGCCGGAGCTGCGGAGGCGGCTGCGAGACGGTGATGTCATTGAGTATGACCGCTGTCAGCCCTCCTACACCGCCATGCGGCCCAACGGCGTGTATGTCTACTGTCTGGTGGACAGCGGCACGCTGCCCTACGAGGATTTTATCCGGGAGGGCAGGGAAAAGCAGCGGGAGGCGCTGGAACGGGAGGAGCTGAAGGAGACCGGCGATTTTCTGAACCACTTCTTCGTCTCCAGCCTGCCGTGGCTTTCCTACACGCAGATCAAGCACCCCTCCGCCGGACCGGAGGACAGCAATCCCCGTTTTTCGTGGGGACGCTTCGCGGAGAAGAACGGAAGGGTGACGCTGCCGGTATCGCTGTATGTCAATCACGCGCTGGCGGACGGATGGCACATTACCCGATTTTATGAAAATCTGGACCGGGAGCTTACGGCGCTGTCAGAGTATTTTCAATCAAAGAATCAATAAGTTACATAAATAAATGGAGGAAATGAATATGTCTGAACCCAAGTACTATGGCCTCAACGAACTGCGGGAGATGTTCCTGCACTTTTTCGAGACCAAGGGCCATCTGCGCCTGCCCAGCTTTTCCCTGATTCCCCAGAGTGATGCCAGCCTGCTGCTCATCAACTCCGGTATGGCGCCTATGAAGCCCTATTTCACCGGTGAGCAGGAGCCGCCCCGGCACCGGGTCACTACCTGCCAGAAGTGCATCCGCACCGGCGATATTGAAAACATCGGCCACACGGCCCGCCACGGCACCTATTTTGAGATGCTGGGCAACTTCTCCTTTGGAGATTACTTTAAGAAAGAGGCCATTCGGTGGGCTTGGGAATTTCTGACCTCTCCCGAGTGGGTGGGACTGGATCCCAATCGCCTGTATCCCTCTGTATTTGCAGGTAATGAGACAACACCTGTTGATGAAGAGGCTTTCCGCATCTGGCACGAGGATATTGGCATTCCCGAAGACCGTATCTTCAAATTCGGCAAGGAGGACAACTTCTGGGAGCATGGCTCCGGCCCCTGCGGTCCCTGCTCTGAGATATACTATGACCGCGGTGAGAAGTACGGCTGCGGCAAGCCCGGCTGCACTGTGGGCTGCGACTGCGACCGCTATATGGAAGTTTGGAATCTGGTGTTCTCTCAGTTTGACAACGATGGTCATGACCACTACACTGTGCTGAAGCAGAAGAACATCGATACCGGTATGGGCCTTGAGCGTCTGGCTGTTGTCTGCCAGAATGTGAACTCTCTGTTCGATGTGGACACCGTGATGAACATTACCAATAAGGTTACGGAGATCACCGGCGCCAGCTACGGCCAGAGCCAGGAGAAGGACGTATCCCTCCGGGTCATCACCGACCATATCCGTTCTGCCAGCTTCATGATCTGCGACGGTGTGCTGCCCTCCAATGAGGGCCGCGGCTATGTGCTGCGCCGCCTGCTGCGCCGGGCCGCCCGCCACGGCAAGCTGCTGGGCGTGAACCGTCCCTTCCTCTATGAGGTGGTGGACACCGTTGTTCACGAAAACGAGGGCCACTATCCCGAACTGCGGGAGCGTCAGGCCTATATCACCAAGGTCATCCGGGTGGAGGAGGAGAACTTCTCCAAGACCATTGACGGCGGCATGAGAATCTTCGCCGACCTGCTGGCAGAGCACAAGGCCAAGGGCGAGACCACGTTCTCCGGCGCGGACGCTTTCAAGCTGTACGATACCTACGGCTTCCCCATTGACCTGACGGTGGAGATGGTGGAGGACGAGGGCATGACGCTGGACCGCGCCGCTTTCGACCGGGAGATGCAGGAACAGAAGACCCGCGCCCGTGAGGCCCGGAAGGCTCTGGGTGATCTGGGCTGGGCCGGTGTGGAGTTCGGCAAGGACATTCCCTCCACGGAGTTTGTGGGCTATGACCATGATACCGTAGACGATGCTAAAATCGTTGCGCTGGTAGTGGAAAACGAGCAGGCCGAGGAGCTGATGAGCGGCGTGGAGGGCATTGTGGTGCTGGACAAGACGCCGTTCTACGCTGAAATGGGCGGTCAGGTGGCCGACCACGGCGTCATCACCTGCGGCAATGCCAGATTTGAGGTCAATAACGTCCAGAAGAACAAGGGCGGCAAGTTCATGCACTACGGCAAGGTGGTTTCCGGCGAGTTCAAGGTGGGGGAGACTGTAACGGCCTCCATCGATACCGAACGCCGCAAGGGCGTCCGTCGTGCCCACAGCGCCACGCACCTGTTGGACGCTGCGCTGAAGAAGGTGCTGGGCGACCATGTGCATCAGGCCGGCTCTCTGGTGGAGCCCGACCGGCTGCGGTTTGACTTCACCCACTTTGAGGCCATTACCCCGGAGCAGCTTGCGCAGGTGGATCAGATCGTCAACGATGCCATTCTGGAGGGCATCCCCGTGGTGACGGAGGTCCTTCCCATTGAGGAGGCCAAGAAGAAGGGCGCTGTGGCCATGTTCGGCGAGAAGTATAGCGACGTGGTCCGCGTGGTGGAAATGGGCGATGTGTCCATGGAATTCTGCGGCGGCACCCATGTGGACAATACCGCCAAGGTGGGTCCCTTCCGCATCAAGAGCGAGGCGTCCGTTGCCTCCGGCGTCCGCCGGATCGAGGCTACCGTGGGCCAGCTGACGCTGGACACCGTGAACCGCAACCAGCAGGTGCTGTTCCACATCGCCCAGATGTTCAAGACGAACCCCGGCGAGCTGGAGAACCGTCTGGAGCAGCAGATGAATGAAATGAAGGAGCTGCGCCACGCGCTGGAGAAGTTTAAGGAGGAGGCGGCTCTGGGCGAGGCCCGGAGCTTCCTGATGTCCGCCAAGGATGTGGGCGGCCTGAAGGTCATCACCGCCCAGCGGGACGGTCTGGACGCTGCCGCCATGCGCAAGCAGGGCGATTTCCTCCGGGACAAGGAGCCCGGTGTGGTAGGCGTTCTGGCCTCTGTCAACGAGGGCAAGGTAACGCTGCTGGCGGTCTGCGGCAAGGACGCCGTGGCCCGGGGCATTAAGGCCGGCGATATCATCAAGGCCATTGCGCCCATCTGCGGCGGCAAGGGCGGCGGCAAGCCAGACTCCGCCATGGGCGGCGGCACGGAGCCCAGCAAGGTGGATGATGCGCTGGCGGTCGTGGACGATTTTGTGGCCGGTAAGCTGTAAGAGGAGCGCGTATGCTGATTCGTTTTGACGAGCTTGCGCGCACCGTTGTGCCCCACATGAAGGGCGGCGAGGGCGAGGCCCAATTACAGTCCGTGACCGACGCGGACAATAAAATCATGCGAAGCGTCCTGACACCGGGGGCTTCCATCGGCCTGCACACCCATGAGACCAGCAGCGAGATCATGTATTTCCTCTCCGGCACGGGCAAGGTGCTCTGTGACGGAGTGTGGGAGCGGGTAACGCCCGGCACCTGTCATTACTGCCCCAGAGGCTCCAGCCACACGCTCATCAACGATGGGACGGAGGATCTGGTGACCTTTGCCGTGGTGCCGGAGCATACGAAATAAGAACGAACTGCGAAAGGAGTGAATGATATGAGCGATTGCCTGTTTTGTAAGATCAGCGCCGGGGAAATTCCCAGCAACAAGGTCTATGAGGACGATCTGTGCTATGCCTTTTATGACATCGCACCCCAGGCCCCTGTACACTTTCTGGTGATTCCCAAGGCCCACATTGCCTCTGTTTCCGCTGTCACGGCGGAAAACAGCGCCGTAGTGGCCCACATTTTTGAGGTCATTGCCAAGCTGGCGAAGGAGCTGGGTCTGGAGAGCTACCGCGTGGTGTCCAACATCGGGGAGCAGGCGGGACAGAGCGTGTTCCACCTGCACTTCCATGTGCTGTCCGGCCGGGATATGACTTGGCCTCCGGGCTGATTTCGCAATAGCGGCGGCGCCGTTTTTACGGCAGTCTCAAGCGGCATGGCATTTGCCATGCCGCTTTTCCTTTGCGCAGAAAGCGGGCGGCTTTCGGGTGGGAGAGCTTTCAACACGGCGTAGGAGTGACAGAGACAGACGGTTTCCGAAAAAATGACGGAAAACAGACGAAAAAACGCCGGAAACTTGCGAAAAGTGAAGAAAGGCACAAAAAGCAAAGATTATTTTTGAAAAATGCTTGACGAGCTTGGACACCCATGCTATAATTTCAAACTGCGTGGATTATGATTCCACGGATTTTGCCATGTATTTTCAGGAGGTCTCCCCTGTGTTGACAGCACTTGCGTCCCGGGAAAGGGTAGTCGGCGTGAAGCAGTCCGCCAGAGCGATCCGGGACGGGCGGGCAGAGGAAATATTCTTAGCCTGCGATGCCGATACGGCGGTGACGGACCGCATTCGCCAATGCTGCGGCGCGCTGCCGGTCAACGAGACCTATACCATGGCGCAGCTCGGGCGTCTGTGCGGCATCGCGGTGGGCGCGTCCGTTGTGACCCTGCTGAAAAAATAACGGTTTTTTCGGAATAGGCTTTGGCCGTTCCGCAAAAAATAAAGGCTGCCGATTGTCAGCGGCCGTATTTTCAAAGAAAGGAGAACTATCCATGCCTACTTTTAACCAGCTGGTCCGTAAGGGCAGAGAGCAGGTGACTTCCAAGTCCACTTCTCCCGCTCTGCAGTTTGGTCTGAACACGCTGAAGACCAAGACCACCGATCTCCCTTCTCCCCAGAAGAGAGGCGTCTGCACCGCCGTGAGAACTGCGACCCCCAAGAAGCCGAACTCCGCACTGCGTAAGATCGCCCGTGTGCGTCTGACCAACGGCTACGAGGTCACCGCTTACATTCCCGGCGTCGGCCACTCCCTGCAGGAGCACTCCGTTGTTATGATCCGCGGCGGCCGTGTCAAGGACCTCCCCGGCGTTCGTTATCACATTATCCGTGGTACTCTGGATGCACAGGGTGTTCAGGGCCGTATGCAGAGCCGTTCCAAGTACGGTGCCAAGCGTCCCAAGCAGAAGTAAGTTCTGCCATTAAATTGAGCTTTGCCGAAAAGGTTTTATATATAACTACCTCTTTGGCAGGCCGTACAGCGGCTTATGAAACCGCTGAGTACCTATGATTTCTATTATAATAAGAAGGAGGGAAGCAAAGTGCCCAGAAGAGGTAATGTTCCCAAGAGAGAAGTTCTGCCCGATCCTATGTACGGCAGTGTGCTGGTGACGAAGCTCGTCAACAGTGTCATGCTGGACGGCAAGAAGGGCGTGGCTCAGAAGGTGGTTTACGCTGCTTTCGATCAGATCAAGGAGAAGACCGAGAAGGACCCCGTTGAGGTGTTCCAGCAGGCTATGGAGAATGTCATGCCCAGCTTGGAGGTCAAGGCCCGCCGTGTCGGCGGCGCCAACTATCAGGTGCCTATGGAGGTCCGTCCCGCCCGTCGGCAGACTCTGGCTCTGCGCTGGCTGACCGCGTATTCCCGCGCCCGCAGCGAGCGTACCATGGCCGAGCGTCTGGCCGGTGAGCTGATGGACGCCGCCAACAACACCGGTGCATCTGTGAAGAAGCGCGAGGAAATGCACAAGCAGGCTGAAGCCAACAAGGCGTTCGCCCACTTCCGCTGGTAAGGCAAGGAGTAGAGTATGCCGAGAAAAACACCGCTGAAAGACGTTCGTAATATCGGTATCATGGCACACATCGATGCCGGTAAGACCACCACGACCGAGCGTATTCTGTACTACACCGGCGTGAACTACAAGATCGGTGAGACCCATGACGGTACCGCCACCATGGACTGGATGGCGCAGGAGCAGGAGCGCGGCATCACCATTACGTCCGCTGCTACCACCTGCTTCTGGAAGGGCTCCAAGAATCAGTTCCCTTCCACCCGTATCAACATCATCGACACCCCGGGCCACGTGGACTTCACCGTTGAGGTCCAGCGTTCCCTGCGCGTGCTGGACGGTTCTGTGACCGTTCTGTGCGCCAAGGGCGGCGTGGAGCCCCAGTCTGAGACCGTGTGGCGTCAGGCTGACGAGTACAAGGTCCCCCGCATGATTTACGTCAACAAGATGGATATCATGGGCGCGGACTTCTACAACGTTCTGCACATGATTCATGACCGTCTCAAGTGCAACGCTGTCCCCATCCAGCTGCCTATCGGCGCTGAGGATACCTTCAAGGGTATCATCGACCTGGTGGAGATGGACGCCGACATCTATTATGATGAGATGGGCAAGGATATGCGCGTTGAGGCCATTCCCGCCGATATGGTGGATCTGGCCAACGAGTACCGCGAAAAGCTGCTGGACGCTGTCTCCATGTTCGATGACTCCATTATGGAGGACTATCTGGAGGGCAAGGAGATCGCGCAGGAACGCATCCGCAAGGCCATCCGTCAGGCGACCATCGCCAACGAGATGGTGCCCATCACCTGCGGTACCTCCTACCGCAACAAGGGCGTTCAGAAGCTGCTGGACGCTATCGTGGACTATATGCCCGCACCCAATGACGTTCCCGCTATCAAGGGCGTCAACCCCAAGACCGATGAGGAGGAGGACCGTCATCCCAGCGATGATGAGCCGTTCTCCGCTCTGGCCTTCAAGATCATGACTGACCCCTATGTGGGCCGTCTGAGCTTCTTCCGTGTGTACTCCGGTCACCTGACCACCGGTTCCTCCGTGCTCAACAGTGTGAAGAACCAGAAGGAGCGCATGGGCCGTATTCTGCAGATGCACGCCAATCACCGTGAGGACATCGAAGAGGTCTGGGCCGGCGATATCGCCGCTGCCGTGGGCCTGAAGAATACCACCACCGGCGATACGCTGTGCGATGAGAAGGCTCCTGTGATTCTGGAGTCCATGGACTTCCCCGAGCCCGTTATCCGCGTTGCCATCGAGCCCAAGACCAAGGCCGGTCAGGAGAAGATGGGCCTTGCGCTGGTGAAGCTGGCTGAGGAGGACCCCACGTTCAAGACCTACACCGATGAGGAGACGGGCCAGACCATCATCGCCGGCATGGGCGAGCTGCATCTGGAGATCATCGTTGACCGTCTGCTGCGTGAATTCAAGGTGGAGGCCAATGTTGGCGCACCGCAGGTCGCTTACAAGGAGACTGTCCGCAAGAAGGTGGATCAGGATACCAAGTACAAGCGCCAGAGCGGCGGTTCCGGTCAGTACGGCCATGTCAAGATCACTGTGGAGCCCAACGAGTCCGGCAAGGGCTACGAGTTTGTCAATGCCGTTGTCGGCGGCGCCATCCCCAAGGAGTTCATTCCCGCTGTCGATGCTGGTATTCAGGGCGCCCTGCAGTCCGGCGTGGTGGCAGGCTTCCCCGTGGTGGATGTCAAGGTCACGCTGTACGATGGCTCCTATCACGAGGTCGACTCCTCTGAAATGGCGTTTAAGATCGCCGGTTCCATGGCCTTCAAGGAGGCTATGCGCAAGGCGGATCCCGTTCTGCTGGAGCCCATCATGAAGGTCTCCGTCATTGTGCCTGATGAGTATTTGGGCACCGTTATCGGCGATCTGACCTCTCGCCGCGGCCAGATTCAGGGTCAGGAGGCTCGTCCCGGCGCACAGCAGGTGGACGCTCTGGTGCCTCTGGCCAATATGTTCGGTTACGCCACCGATTTGCGTTCCAACACGCAGGGCCGTGGTCAGTACACCATGGAGCCTCACAGCTATGCTGAAATTCCCAAGAGTATTCGCGACAAGATCGTTGAGGAGCGCGGCAAGAAGGCTGAATAATTCAGGTCTTGCTTTTCCTTGCAAAGTATTGTAAAATAAACGGTGCTATGAAACGCACCGCTAACAACAACCATTTTATCAACATGAATTAGGAGGATTTTCAAATGGCTAAGCAGAAATTTGAAAGAACCAAGCCCCATGTTAACATCGGCACCATCGGCCATGTTGACCACGGCAAGACCACTCTGACCGCCGCTATCACCAAGTGGCTGTCCCTGCAGGGCAAGGCCGAGTTCGAGGCTTATGATGCCATCGACAAGGCTCCCGAGGAGAAGGAGCGCGGCATTACCATCAACACCGCTCACGTTGAGTATGAGACCGAGAAGCGTCACTATGCTCACGTTGACTGCCCGGGCCACGCCGACTATATCAAGAACATGATCACCGGCGCTGCTCAGATGGACGGTGCTATTCTGGTTATCGCTGCTACCGACGGCCCCATGGCTCAGACCCGTGAGCACATCCTGCTGGCCCGTCAGGTCGGCGTGCCCGCCATGGTCGTGTTCCTGAACAAGTGCGATCAGGTTGACGATGAGGAGCTGCTGGAGCTGGTCGAGATGGAAGTCCGCGAGCTACTGAGCACCTACAACTTCCCCGGCGATGATATCCCCATCATCAAGGGCTCCGCTCTGAACGCCCTGATTTCCGAGTCCACCGATCCCAACGCTCCCGAGTATGCTTGCATCAAGGAGCTGATGGACGCTGTTGACGATTATATCCCCACTCCTGACCGTAAGGCTGATATGCCCTTCCTGATGCCCGTTGAGGACGTCTTCACCATCTCCGGCCGTGGTACCGTTGCTACCGGCCGTGTGGAGCGTGGCCAGCTGAAGCTCTCCGAGGAAGTCGAGATCGTGGGCCTGTCCGACGAGAAGAAGAAGACCGTTGTTACCGGTATCGAGATGTTCCACAAGCTGCTGGATTACGCCGAGGCCGGCGATAACATCGGCGCTCTGCTGCGTGGTATCGACCGTCAGGGTGTTGAGCGTGGTCAGGTTCTGTCCAAGCCCGGTTCCATTCACCCCCACACCAAGTTCGTTGGCCAGGTTTACGTTCTGACCAAGGACGAGGGTGGCCGTCACACTCCTTTCTTCAATAACTATCGTCCTCAGTTCTACTTCCGTACCACCGACGTGACCGGCGTCATCACTCTGCCCGAGGGCACCGAGATGTGCATGCCCGGCGATAACGTGGACATGAAGGTCGAACTGATCACCCCCATCGCCATTGAAAAGGGCCTGCGTTTCGCTATCCGTGAGGGTGGCCGTACCGTTGGTTCCGGCGTTGTTATCGAGATCGACGAATAATTCGCACCAATAGAAAGGCCTGCCGCTAAGCGGCAGGTCTTTTTTACGCCCAATTCAATTTTGTGTTCCCGACAGCCTCGGGATTCTGTATTTTCAAGGAGATCAGAGGATTCTGGAACACAAAATGGATTAGGCATTTTGGCGGTTTGCTCGATATGGGCGATGATAGCGGCAATGAACTGCTGGCTGCCCGGTCGGAAGTGGGGGGGTCCTGTGGAGCAGTCAGCTATCAGGAGGCATCCGTTTGCTGTGGGAAAACCAATGTGTCCTGAAATCCGTCGGTCCCGGTGCAGACCACGTCCCCCGCCACCGGGAGATCCTCACAGATGTAGAGGTTGAGCTGAACGCCGTCGGGCCGCTGGGGATAGTTGGTGACGGTGTAGGTGTAACGGGTCACCTGCTTGCCGCAGCAGGTCTCTAAGTCGAAGCCTTGGGATTTTTGCAGATCGTTGTAGGTGATGTAGTCCCCGCTGAGTTTGGGCGGCAGCAGAAATTGCAGCGTGGTCAGCGGCTCCGAGTCGATCTCCCAGCCCAGTTCCCGCAGATATGCCACCCGCTCTCCGTTGCTGGAAAGACAGGGCTGCTCTGACGCACCCACGTTACCGCCGTGCTGCCCCAGCAGCAGGATCAGCGCCGCCAGAACGGCCCCTGCGAGAATGACCGCCAGCGCGGCCTTTTTTCGTGTCAGTCGAATTGCTTGGATCATCATGGTCATCATCCCTCCTGTTTGTTTCTATTCCATTTTCCATCCAATTATGATAAAATTGAAAAAAACAGCGTGGGAGGATCAGTTATGGCGGCGCAGCGGCTTGATAAGATCATCGCCTCTACGGGGCGGTGGTCCCGCAGGGAAGTAAAGGACGTGGTTCGTCAGGGAGGGGTGACGGTGGACGGCGTCCCGGCCCGGTCAGCTGAGGAAAAGGCAGACCCGGAGCAGGCTGTGATCGCGGTCAACGGAGAAAAGCTGAACTGGCGCCGGTATACTTGGGTCATGCTGAACAAGCCGGCGGGGTATCTGTCCGCCACGGAGGACGGCCGGGGGGCAACGGTGTTGGACCTGCTGTCTCAGGATTTGCAGCGGCAGGGCCTGTTTCCGGTGGGACGGCTGGATAAGGACACGGAAGGCTTGCTGCTGCTGACCAACGAGGGCGGACTGGCTCACGAACTGCTGTCTCCGAAA
>OOCB01003250.1_pt1 | contig 16271 bp, 5 predicted proteins | sample 1671351 | NCBI WGS metagenome assembly OOCB01 (sample SAMN06348148, study PRJEB24527) | human gut metagenome | biome: human gut; feature: ankylosing spondylitis patient; material: feces | host: Homo sapiens | place: China | collected 2015-10
GGCGGCTGAAGTTCAAAATATGCGTACGCTTGACATTTCCACAATATCTGGAGATGATGCCAAGCAGAACTATATCCAAAATATTTTTAGTGGCATTTCGGAAAAAGAGGTCACTATCAAAAAAAATGATGAAAATACGGCTTCGGTCTTTTGTTCACGTCTTGCTGCGAAAATAGATGTGCAATGGGATGCGCAGGGGGCTTATGCTGATGGAAAATATACCGACGTCGCGATGAGTGCAATCACGCTCGACGGACTGGCTCAAGGTTATATTTTCCCGTCGGAAGTAACGAATCCGTCATATTCAACCACCGTGAACGTCGCCACTTTTACTGCCGGCGACCAGATTAGTGAGCGCAATGGGCGTACATATTTTTATACGTTCCCGGGTGTGGCGAGCGCAATCAATTTTTCTGTGACTTATGCGAAAGGAACAAGTGGAACTTTGGACGGTAAACAGGATTATAAGGCTGTTTTCCCGAAAGAGATAGAGCCAAATACTTGGTATAAGGTTAATATAAACGTGTCAGGAACAAAAGCTTCTGTAACAGAAGGTTGGGTTTTGGGCCAGTCATCCGGCAACTAACGGCCGAATCTTAAAATTGAAAAAAAGTTAAGCTATGAAAACAGGATATTTTAGAATGCTATTCACTTTGCTGGCAGTGCTTCTTCTTGGAAGCGCGGCAAAGGCGCAGACTATTCACTACGTTACCCCTACGGGGGCGAATCCGACAACCGGTAATAAATGGGAAGTTACCGGAAATGTTAAGTCGTTGACTGCAGCTTTGGAGGATGCTGTGGCTGGCGATCAGATTTGGGTGTTGGGATTTGAACAGATTTCAACTGCCGAACAGCTGTATGTGCTCCCTGAAAATGCTAAGGATGAGGAGAAGGCCAATGGCTTTGTGTTGAAATCGGGTGTGAAACTCTATGGCGGTTTCCGCGGTACGGAACGCACGATTGACGAGCGTCCGACGTCGGGAAAAGCTCCGTATTTCACTTATCGTTCCGTGCTCTCGGGAGATATAAAAGGAGATGATGTTGTTGACGGAACAAATATGTTGTATCCGGCAAATTCAACCCGGTCAGATAATGCAACACATGTATTGTCATTAGATTTGACACCAAAACAGTCAAGTGGTAATAATAATACTTATCCTACTGTTGTCAATGGTTTTACTGTGATTGGCGGTAATGCAGATGGTACCGGTGAGTATGGTGGTGGTATTTATGTCTTTGGTGCCAATGCAAATGGTGGTGGAGCCTATCACATAGAAAAGTGTTTCTTGCTCAATAACTATGCAAAAGAAGGCGGTGGCGCTATTTATGTGTCGTCGCAGGTTGAGGCAACCAGTACGGCTTCTACGATTGTCGATTGTGTGGTTTACAACAATATTGCGGGTGAACGTTCGGGCTCTGTAAATTTGGGCGGTGGTATCAATATTGTTGGTGCTGGTACTATTTTCAATAGTTCGATTTTTAATTGTGAAGGTGGGGGCGTGTTGCTTTCTGAAAAAGCCAAGGCAGTTAATGTGACTGTTGCTCGTAATACGGTGATGGGTATTGGAGCTGCTGATGGCGTGACATCTCAAGTGGTGTTCAACTCCGTGATTTGGGGCAACTCTAAGGTACAGAATCCGACTGCCACTTCTTTTAAGAATTGTGCTTCCGACAATGCAACGATTGCCGGTAACGAAACTTGTATTTCCATTTCTTCAGAATCGAACGGTGTAAATGGTCCGTTGTTCGAAGCTCCTTCCGTGCTTACCAGCTTTGACCGTGATTTCGATTGGAAAAAGAATGCTTATCCGACATGGTCATGGGGTATTCTTGAGGGGTCTGCTTTGATTGATCCGGAAAACTTGGAGACTGACTATACTGGTTTGCCTGCTACAGATTTAGCAGGCGAATCTCGTAAAAGCGGAGATAAAGTTGATATTGGAGCTTATGAATATCAGCATTTGGATGTCGGTCGTATCCGTTATGTGATGGAGACAGCAAAAGGTACCGGCGACGGTACTTCGTGGGAGAATGCTTCAGGTGATTTGCAGAAAATGATTGATGAATTGGCAACAGTCAACGCGCCTGGTGAGGTTTGGGTAGCAAAAGGTGAATATCGTCCGATTACTCAAATTATAGAAGGTGTGCAGTACGCCGCATCGTTCCGTATGCGTGACGGTATCGACGTTTACGGTGGTTTTGCCGGAGGGGAAATTTCTAAGGCTGAACGTAAGAAGGGTTCAATGCCATGGAGCTACACGAACGAAACAGTTCTTCTTGGTGCTGATTATGAGAATAACACAGCTGCGTGGGCCAATAATCAGTGGAACGTAACTTCCAGTTCGCGCCACGTTGTTTGGTTTGCTCCGATGTCGGGTGAAGAGGATTTTAAGTCAGTCACAGTGCTTGACGGTGTTACCATTAAAGGGGGCGCAGCCAACGGCGGTGAGGGCCTTTCCGATTTTGCTACCGACAAAGGTGGTGGTGTGTACATGGGTTTGAATGCAACGTTGCAAAACAGTATAGTCACTGAAAATACGTCTAAAGGAAATGGTGGTGGTGTATATGTCAATGCGGGTCGTGTCGTTTCCAGCTTGATTTATAACAACAGTGCTGCAACTGATGGTGGCGGTGTTTTTGTCAGTGGCGCAGGTTTGGTGCTTCGCTCAATGATTACTGACAACTCTGCTAAAAATGGAGCAGGTGTCTATCTTGATAAAAACAATGATGAGTATCCTGAGGAATATTTGATTTTGAGTACATCTGTCATATCCAATAATACTGCTTTGGAAAACGGGGCAGTCTATTGTAATGCAGGTGGTGTACTTCTCCAGAATACTATTGTAAACAACGATTGTCCGTCATCTGTCGATGCTTCGAATCCGAATTCCTCACAGACTGGTGGCTTGTATATTAATAAGTATGCATTTGTCATTAATTCGGTTTTGTGGAACAATAGTATCAACAAAATAGATGTTCCAATGTATGCTTTGGGGGCTACGGCCGATAATGTGCGTTTCTATAATAATGCTATTTCTGGTTCTACCAATGCTGTATGGAATAACATCTATCAGATTTCTACTCTAAAACTGTCGGATGACAATGCAAGTATAGATGGAGCTATCGGCCCAGATTTTTCCGATGGATATCCCGAAGCTATCGGTGTTTCGCCTGTTAGCACAGTAGAAAATGTTTGGAAACGTCCGGAGTATTATTGGATACCGGTTAAAGGCTCAAATCTTCGGGCCGGAGGTTTGACTATCGGCACATTCCCGGCGGAAGTACTGTTGGCTCCTGAATTGGATATCGCAGGAACTCCTTTTGCACAAAAACCAGCAATGGGTGCACATGGCGTATTGGAAAATGATATTATTGAAAGTCTGAATGTTTTTGTCGATATAGAGTATACAGGTACTAAAGGAACAGGTGAATCTTGGTCAAAACCTTACAAATCTCTGAATGAAGTGTTGGCGCATTTTGCTAATCGTACGGATTTGACTAGTGAATCGGTTGTTACTATCCATGTGAAGGAGGGTGACTATTGGCCGCGTTATGCCTATACGAATCTTGACCCAAAAACGGCAACCGTTAGTATTCCGAAATTGCCGAATGGTGCAAAATTTGTTATTTATGGTGGTTATGCTAAAGAAAATAAAGAATCCGAAATGGTTCGTGACCCATTGCTTTATCGCACGGTAATCAATGGTAACCATGAGGGTAAAAATATTGAAGAGGGTATTTACCACTGTATTACGGTAGAAACGGGGGCAAATGTTGTGCTTGACGGTTTCCATGTGATTAACGGTTACGCTGCCGGTACGGCAACGCTGCGCTATGGTGCAGGTATGCTTGCCCGCGACGGTGCTAATGTGACTGTGCGTAACTCTATATTCGAAAACAATACGGCGGAAGAAGCAGCGGCTATCGACGCCCGTGGCGCAACATTGACACTGACTAACTGTGTGGTGAACAACAATACGAACACAACAAAAACTTCATCAGTTGTTAATGCCAATACTTTGACATTGTACCACGTTTCAGTGGTGAATAATATTGGTGCTGCTCCGGCAATGGGAACATCATCGTTTGCTATTGGCAATTTCGCAGGCGAGAATACACCTTCAGGCAATACATTTGATTCCATCAACTCACTAGGAGCCGACGGAGCCAAGAACTTTGCCAATCCGACCAATAAGCGAGGTGCTACATTAGGATTTGACACGTATTATGGCGGATATTCCAACTTTACGCCGTTGACAAGTTCAGCCGATGCCGGACAGCTAATCAATAAAGCAACAGGAACACCTGTTGACGTTGCAGAAGATATAGCCGGTAATTCCCGTAACCTTGGCGGTTCAGCCGATATGGGTGCTTATGAAGCCAACTTGCCAGTTAACGGAACTGTGTTCTATGTTACGGCGACTGGAGCCGGAAAGATGGACGGTTCGTCATGGGAAAATGCCATTGCCGGAAATCTGATTTACGATGTGAATAGCGGTAAGGTGGATGGAAATATCCTGACAACAGACTCTCGTTATATCGGCTTCTATGATGCCTCTACTCGCCCTTATGCTGAGACATCAGGTGCCAGCAAACTGTTTTTTGAACATTTGAATGAGCAGAATCTGAACACAAGCAATGTCAATTATAGAACAGAAACTCATGATGGCGTGACTCATGTTACTGGAGCAAATGGTATAAATATTCGAAACAATCGTCAGGAGCGATATGTTGGTGGTTTGCAGTATGCTGTTGAACAAGCTGCGGCTGCGGCTGCTAAAGATGATAAACGGCGCAGTGTTTGGGTAGCAGGCGGTACGTATACTGACTACAAAGGTTTTGTGATTCGTGACAAAGTGGATGTGCTGGGCGGTTTCCCAAATGAAGGAACTCCGGGTGAGGATGACCGTCGTCCGTTGATATCACAGTATATTCCAGCCAATGAGACAAGTGTTGACTTGGAAAAAGATAAGTATGAAACGATTATTCAGATTCAGGCGATGGCTCCAGTAACTTGGAATGGAAATACACCGACGGCTGTATCTGGACTTCCGAGCCGAACACGTAAGCCTGTATTATTCCAACCGGATGTATGCCTTCCGACCAAGTCCCCTTCTGGACGAGAAAGTACTTACTCATATTGGAAATGGGAATCCGTTTATCATTTCCCATGGTGGCGTGATGAATGGGTAGACAAAGGTTACGAAGGTACATCTGTTCCAGGTGCAGATGAAAATACTTCGAATACCTATCGTTGGAAAAAGCAAGAAGGTGGCTATGTTGAATATACTGGTGCTACATGGGATGGCTTTACTATTCGTCACGGATTTTATACCGATTATAAGGCAAACCGTGATGGTGGTGCCGGTGTGCGTATGTTCCGTGGTGTGACATTGCAAAATTGTGTGGTTACGGATAACTACATTAATGCTCATAATAACGCTGGGCGTGGTGCAGGTATTTATTGCGATGGTGATAACAGTAAAGTTGTCAATTGTTTTGTGTTGAACAATGCTAACAACTCCAATGAAAGTTATGGCGGCGGTATGTACATGATTTTAGGAACCAGCTATAATACGATGGTAGCTAACAATTATGCCAAGTCAAATGGTGGTGGTATCTTTATTGAAGATGCCATGTTCTACAACAATACTGTAGCTTATAACCGTTCTACTGGAACCGGTGGCTTGCACCAGTGGACTGCATCTTCAAATACAACTACCACTTTAAAGCTTTACAACACGATTTTCTACGGAAACGCAAATCAGGCTATTGGAGTTTCTGCAATAGGAAACTTTAATGGCGCATGGAACTGTTTCGTCCAGTCTAATACAGCTTTGAGTGCGGATATCTTAAATAAGTTGCATAGTTCGAATTATGGCACAAACTTGGCTTCTCCTTTCGAATCCACTAATGCTCAATCGGAAAACAATTATCGCTTGAATTCTTCGACATGGTGTTTGAACAATGGTGTAGAGAATTTGGGTAACGACTATCAGGGACATCCAGTTGTTCTGCCTTATACTGACGTTGACTTTACAGACCGAATCAAAGACTGTGCCGTGGATGTTGGTGCTTATGAAAAGGACAATTTGGAGAATATTGGCTATGAAATCAAGACGACTACGGAAGGTCGTGTCATTTCCTATAATTTCTATGTGAGTGAGTACGGTGCTGGTTTGCGTAGTGGCGCCGATCCGGATAATGCTGCTTGTGAGATGAAATTGCAGCAAATCTTAACACGTGCAGGTGAATTGGCATCAGCAAATAGAGGCGTAGATGTTATTGTTAAAATTGCGGAAGGTGAATACAATGCCAATACATTAAGTGAGGTGAATGACCCGCAAAGCTATACGTTTGTAGTTCCGGAAGGCGTAATCGTGGAAGGCGGTTATATGGTGACTGACAAATTTGGAAGTCGTAATCCGTTTAGTCACAAAACAATATTATCACCAATTGCTAATGTGCAAGGACAAGAAATTAATGGTTATCATGCCGTGACATTTGGTGAGCCTGCTAATAAAGAATCATATAAGCAGGCAATTATTGATGGTGTAACGTTGACTGGTGGTAAAGCAACTTCCCTTGTTGGTAAAGGTAACGCGAAAACTCAAGGTGGTGGTGCTATCGTTCCGGCATGGGGACATGTGCGCAACAGTCGGGTATATGGCAATGAAGCTATTCAAGGCGGTGGTTTGTATTTGTTGCCGGGGGCTACAGTATCTGGTACAGACATTAATAATAATACTGCTGAAGAAGGTGCCGGTATTTATGCCGACAACGAAAATGCGTCTAAGGCTTTGCGTGCTCATGTGGTTTCATCAACGATAACCGACAATTCTGCTACGGAAAACGCTGGAGGTATTTTATTTGAAGATGGAGCTGCGCTTGTCTTGAACAGGGGAGTGTGGGGCAATACTGCAACATCTGATAATAATGTCAGTGGTCCGGTTTATTCAATATTTGATGATGCAGAAATGGAAACAGCATCAGCGGTGAATGGTAATAACTTTAAAGATTTCTTCCCTTTCAACTATTCATTCGTTGAACGCTTCGAGTTACCGTCGAACATGGTGAACACAGCAATGACAAGCGATGAGAACTTGTATTTTGCAAGTACTGATCGTCGTTTGAGAGCTTTCTCACCGCTGGTAAACAATGGTTTCTCTATAGACTTGCAGAAGCATCTCGCAACAAATTGGAACATTGCGGCAAACGATATGCAGGGCATAAGTCGCATACAGACGGGTATCGGAAAGATCGATGTTGGTGCTTATGCATTCTTAGGCGGTGTTATTCCAGAGCCTAAGGCCGGTGACTATATGGCTAAGTTGTTTGTAAATCAGACAACTAATTTCCAAGTGGCAAATAGTGTGAATTTGGATGATGTTATAGGCCGTTCGTTCTACACTCCATTGTATCATCTTGACGATGCTCTGGAATATGCTAAAAAGGCTGTAAAGCTTAATCCTGGTGCAAATATAGAAATATTTGTAGCTCAAGGCACTTATAAGCCGACAATTCGTCGTATAAACGCTGCGACCGAGACTGTTGACCAACGTCAGAACTCTTTCGTTGTTCCTGCCGGTGTGAAGATCTTTGGAGGCTTTGAAGGTAATGAGCCGTATTCATATGGCTTAGATGAAGTTGATGGTGAAAATAATATACCACAGCCGTTGACTGATATATCCCAAACTAATAGTAGTCAGTATTTGGATGTTCGCGTAACTACTGATTATAACCAGAATGGCATTACTGAGCCGTGGGAATTGGCAAACCAAACCATCCTTTCCGGACATATCAATGCGTCGGAGGTTGTGAAAAATGCCTACCATGTATTGTTCTCTAATACTACTGAATATGGCTCTGGTACGGTGACATTGGACGGTTTGACGGTGATGAACGGTGAAACGGCGTCAACACTTACTCCGATGGGAAATGATAATGAAGTTGGCCGTGGTGGCGGCTTGTATAGTTCTGGCGTTGACTATATCATTAACCGTTGTCGATTTTTGAACAACAAGGGTATCCGTGGTAATGCAGCTTATGTAAGAAATGCTACGGCTACGGTAATTGGTAGCATGTTTGCGGGTAACAGTACAGTGGAAACCTCTGAATCTGATCGAGTTGCTGGTGGTGCATTGTGTCTTGCTGCTGCTGACGGAGAAACAACTGCATTGAAGGCTGTAAATACATTGTGGACGAACAATGAAACGACTGGTAACGGTGGTGCTATTGGTTACGCGATTAATGGTGCAGGTAAAACATCAATTGATTTGATGAATAATACAATAGCCAGAAATAAGGCATTGAATAATGGTGCTGTATTTGCCCAAGGAGGAACGATTACCAATACATTGATTTGGGGTAATGAAGGTAAAGGTAAGAATATCGAAGGCGCTGGCCTTGCATATTCGGCGGTTGATGATGAACTGGAAGCAACGAGTGGTAATGTTTCGTTAGCTACAGAAAATACATCAATAGAGGGGCCACGCTTTGCACAACCTTCGGAAGTTGCCGGTGCGGCTGCTAATGACCCGATGTCGAGATGGAATCCATCGTCCATCAATATTTTGACGGATGCGGGAGCTGGTATATTGGATAAAGACAGTGAAAATTCGGTTATGGAAAATGCTACGGGCGCATACCGAGATTGGACAGTTAAAAATGTTCCAGACTATGCTACGCAATATATGTCAGAGGGTTATTATCGTTATGCCGGTCCGAGAGATGAAGCAGGTAAACCTTTGAATCGCATTATAGATATTGGTATGTACGAATATCAGTATGTGACAACTTTCTCTTCATTGGATGCTGTTTACGTTGCAACAGCCGAGGCAGGCAATGGTTCCGGTGACAGTTGGGCAAATGCTACTTCTGACCTTCGTGGAGCGATTATTGCTATGGCCAATCCGACTGGCGGTAATAAAACGGATAAGGCTATTTATATCCGTGATGGCGAATATGCTTCGAAGCAACTTTTGACGGGTAGTGCGTTTCCGTTGAGCATGGATGCTGATAATAATGATGGTATGAATGGAACTTCATTGACAATTAAGGGCTCTTACAATGAGGCTAATCAGCAGGATTTCAGCAACCCGACAGTGATTTCATCTTATCCTGGAGTAGCAACTGAACGATTGATGAATATCACCACTAACGGCGAACCGGTGTTCATTGAGGGTATTACGTTCTACAATGCAACAGCAAATGGTAACGGTATCGTTTCAACAGGTAATAATTTGACTCTTGCAAGAGTGGCCTTCCGAGGCAATGCCGGTACGGGAGTCAGCACTTCCGGAAAATCGCTTATCTATAATGCACTCTTCGCCGACGGCGGAACAGGTTTGAATGTTGGTAGCGGTGAGGTGAAAGTGGTGAACGCTACATTTGCGAACAATACAACAGCTGCCATCAGTGGTACTGGAACGGCTTCTGTGTTCAACTCAGTTTCTTGGAAGTCGGGTAACGATGTGGCTGAAGGAAACAATAACGCCACATTGGGTAATGATGTAGTTAACGATGATATTCAAAACGGTCCGAACTTTGTTGACCCGAGCAATGAAAATGTCTTGCTTCGCGACTATCGCATCCGTCCGAGCATGATGTTGCTCAATAAGGGTTATAACGATAATTATCCTGGTGATCTGACAACGGATGTTGATTTGACAAGTGGAAAACGTGTTGTTGATGATATTATCGATATCGGTGCTTACGAATATGCTGCACCGCTGAGTCCGATTCTTTATGTGAAGTCGGGCGTGGTAGGTAGTGATGAGTCTGGTAAATCTTGGACGAATGCAATTTCCGACTTGCAGGGTGCCATCAACTTGGCTTCGATTTATGCGGACGTAAAAAAGGAACAGACAGGTTACGTATTTGTTCACAATAATGTGGCTGCAAACAATGTCCGTGTAGCGATGCCGAATGTGAAGGCTTACGGTAGCATGAACGATGAAACCGGTGCTGATGTTTCGGAAATTCTAGGCAAGCGTTCTTCGCTTCTCGATATGGAACGTCGTTCTAAGATTAACGGTTTGACCGTAGGCGGAGCAGGCAGCGTGGTTGACGGATTTGAAGTAAGCGGAACAGTGGCTGTTTCCGATGGTATGCTTTCGACTTCCATCGTGAAGCCGACCGATGCGGTTACGGTAACAGGAAACGGTGTACTTTACAACTCATTTGTTGAAGGCGCTGTCAACAAACCTGAAACTGTCAACGGCAAGGCTGTAAACGTAACGGCTACCGGAGCAATCAATGTTTCTGATGACATAAACAATAATCCTAACGCCACTGAAAATGGTTATGTGTCGGTTGATTACTGGAAATATCAGTTGAAGGATGATTCCGGACTTTTCGATAAGGCAGAAAAAAGAACAATTACTGCTTATATGGATATGGCAGGTCATAGCAAGGATCTTTCCGGTTCAATCCGTGTTCGCAATGGTTTAGTTGACTTCGGTTGCTTCGAAACTTGGAATATCACTGCCGATACAAAAATCACTACTGCTGACAAACCGTCACGCAACCATGTGGTTTATGTCCGTGAAGGCAATGAACTGTCGATTGACGGCGATGCCTTTGTTTATACAGGTGAGGCTACGGCATTCAATCCGGGATTCCTGTTGTTGGAAAACGGTTCCGGTCTGTTGGCTAACGGGAATTATGTCGGACTGACCAATTTCGCAATGGAACGCACGATTCCGGCTGAAGGTACAGCGCTTACCTATGTACCGTTCTTGATTGACAAGATGGATAACGCTTCCGGCGCAACATTCCAGAGATACGACGGTGCTGAGCGTGCTAAATATGGTTATACGTTTGGTAGTAGTAAAGCTTGGAAAGTTGTTGAGCCGGCAACAGCTGTAGGCGGTGTTCAGGCATTCGCTATCAATGGTTCAGCCGGTGCTAAAGTTCGCTTCTATGGAACATCGTACAAGGAAACTCCAAATGATGTCAAGACGGTTCAGTTGATGAAGTTCAACTTCAACGATCCGTGGACTACCAATGCGGATGGCACAATAAATCCGGATAAAAGCAACCGTTTCACTCATAAGGAAAATATGAGCTGGAATATGTTCGGTTCACCTTATCTGCACGCAATGAACTATGATGACATGGAATATGGCCGTGTGATTTACACTGGTGCTTCTTATGAAACCAAGAATACGGCTGATGATACAACCACAGGTTCTGTAGCAATGGGCGAGGGCGTATTTACGCAGACAGCAACTTTGCAGGATTACGAAACATTCACAGTGGCAGCTCCGACAGCCGGATCGGAACCTCAAGGTCTCCGCGGCCTGCTTGTGACAGTAGCTCCTGCCGATGCAGAAGAGGCTGACGACTTTATCCAACTGAAGGCCGTGGAAAGCGAAGAGGCTTCCAGCGAGTTCAATATTGCAGCCGACGGCGTGAAGTGGATGTCGGACGATGCAAGCGTGGCTCAAATCTATATGGCACGCAACGGTGGCCGTTACTCAATGCTCTCAGCTTTGGATATCAACGGCGCCGTGAGTCTTGGCTTGACAATCCCGCAAGCTGCAGCCTACACCATCGCTATCGACGAAGAGGCTTGGATGGACGAATATGAAACGGTGGTATTGGAAGACAAGACAACCGGACGAATGGTAGACTTGTTGGAAGGTGCATATCAGTTCCAGGCTACAGAAGCCGGAACAGTGGAAGACCGCTTCAGCATCCGCTTCAACCGCATCGTTGACGGACTTGGCGACAACGTGAAGGCTTACTCTCCATCTGCCGGTATGATTCGCGTGGAAGGTGCTGCTGCCGGTTCGCTGGTTCGCATCTACGACCTGAACGGACGTTGCATCCGCGTAGGTGAAACTTCGGTAGTCAACTACGATGTGAATGTAGGTCCTAAGGGAATCTACCTGGTAGAAGTACAGCAGAAAGAAGCTGAACCGGTAGTGAAGAAAGTACAGGTGAAATAACATTACATCATAATCTACGTGTGCCGCCCCTTTATCTCCTCGGAGGTAATGGGGCGGTTTTTTTGTTGGGTTATGGGTGAGTGTTTACGGTTTACAGTTGTTTTTGTTAACTTTGCATTTGATAAATTTTGAATCATGTCGGAAACTGCTATAACTTTATTGGAATTCAACAGCCGGGTGAAGGGCTTGCTTCAGGACAGTCGCGTGCAGCATTGCTGGGTGGTGGCTGAAACAAGTGATGTGGGTGTGCGTGGCGGACACTGCTACCTGGAACTCATACAGAAAGACCCGGAACGCGGACAGACGTTGGCCAAGGCGCGTGCCGTGATATGGGCAAACCGTTTCGCCATGTTGCGCTATGCCTTTGAAACGGCTACGGGGCAGGCGTTCGGCAGCGGGCTGAAGGTGATGGTGGAGGTGACAGCATCATTCCACGAACTCTACGGACTTTCGCTGCAAATTACGAACATTAACCCCACCTACACGCTGGGCGACATGGCACGGCTCCGCATGGAGATTCTCCGCCGATTGAAGGCGGAAGGTATCCTCACGATGAACAAGGAGTTGGAATGGCCGTCGGTGGCGCAGCGCATCGCCGTTATTTCCGCCGGAACAGCCGCCGGCTACGGTGACTTTATCGACCAATTGCATCGAAATTCTTCGGGAATACAGTTCTACACTTGTCTGTTTCTGGCTACGATGCAGGGTGTGAATACGGCTCCGTCGGTGATTGCCGCTTTGGAACGCATCAATCGTCACGCCGACCTTTTTGACTGCGTGGTGATAATCCGTGGCGGTGGCGCGACTTCCGAGCTGAATTCGTTTGACAACTATGAGCTTGCCGCCAATGTGGCGCAATTTCCTCTCCCCGTCATTTCGGGTATCGGACACGATCGCGACAATACGGTTATCGACGAGGTGGCAAGTGTGCGCGTGAAAACTCCTACTGCCGCCGCCGAATGGCTTATCGACCGTGCGCAGCAGGCACTTGACAATCTGAATGCCCTTACCGACGGTGTGATTGACCTTGCCAACCGTATGGTGAGCGATTCGCGCCAGCAATTGGCCTATATCTCCGGTGTTATCCCATACGCCGTCAGAGCCACTTTGGAGCGCAACAGAGCGAAGCTCGACAATTATATGCAACAGATACCCATGCGTGCATCCATGCGCGTTGACGCGGCCCGTAAGGACCTTTCCCGCTATCGTGAACTGGTGGGGATGGCGGTCCGTCAGCAGTTGCGCGATGCTGTACGCCGTGTGGACATGCTCGAAGGCCAGGTGAACTTGCTTTCGCCGCAACAGGTGTTGCGCCGCGGGTATTCGCTTACATTGAAAAACGGAAAGGCTGTTACCGATGCCTCTATGCTTCAGGCGGGAGACATTATCGAGACGCATCTGGCACAGGGCTCCGTGAAATCGGAAGTTAAATAAGAACAAACAGAAAAATTAAATATGGAAAAACAGGAAAATGAAAAATTGACCTATTCGCAGGCCATTACCGAACTGGAAGAAATCGTAAAGAAAATGCAGGACGAATCGTGTGGTATCGACAATCTGTCGGCCTACACTTCGCGTTCGTTGGAACTGCTGAAAATATGTAAGTCAAAACTGCTTGCTACCGACGAGGAACTCAAGAAAATTCTTGCCGAACTCGAAGGATAATGCTTTTCAGGTAAAATAATCAAGGGCGGAAAAGTTGTAATGCTGTCAACTTTTCCGCCCTTCTTATATCGTGTTGGGGACGAGTTTACCATTCAAGGAATTTTCCGCGTGCACGGCGCAGGTCGAGCTGCTGTTGCAGGTAGCGCTGACGGTCCTTGGCAATGTAGCGGCGGGCAAAGATGTTAGGAATTGCTACGCCCAATGAGATACAGAAGATAATCAATGCCGAGTTGATGCCGTTGGCAAACGCGTTGGTCACCTCACCGATTACTCCGTGCAGGTTGATGAAAGCCAGTAGCGAGCGGTACATCAGCACTCCCGGAATCATCGGAATGACCGACGGGATGGTCAGTACGTGGTTGGGAACGTCGACCCAGTGAACAACTTTCACGGCAAGAAGACTTACAACGAAACTGCCCATAAACGAACCGATGACCGGACCGTAGCCCAATTCAAAGTTTACGAAATTTCGCGTACAGACAGCAATAACACCTCCTAATGCCACAACCCACAACAGACGGCGAGGCACGTTGAAAATCATGGAGAAGCCTACGGCAGCAATGGCGGCAGCGATTGCGTAGATATAGTACGGGTCGTGGGGCGTCATGCTCAGTTCGCTGAACTTATGGTCGATGGAGATATCACTGATGACGATAACCCTCAATGCAAACGCAATGCCGAACGTCATGGCCAAAATCATCATGGCCGTGTTGGCGGCACGCGTGATGCCCACCAGCAGGAAGTTGTCAATCATGTCGTCGACAAAGTTGATGAGCGGCACGCCGGGCACGATGAACAGGGCACAGGCGAGCAGTGGGTGGTAGGGCGTTGTCGACCAGTCGAAGAAGGACGTGGCATAAGCCAATGCAGTGGAAAGGAAAGCCGCGATGGCGATGGCCATATAGTGGTTCATGCCCCAGCCGATGCAGCGGGCACGAGTGCGGAAACCGATAAATGCACAAATGGAAGCGAGGAGAAAAGCCATCCAGTCGCCGCCGAACAGTTTGCAGAATCCACCACAGGCAAAACCTGCACCAACGGCTACCAGGTAGGGAGTGTAGTTGCGCGGTTTTTTTGCAATGCGGTCAAGTTCCTCTTCAAACTGGTTGAGCGAGTAGTCCTGCTCGATGGCACGCCACGAGAGCTTGCTGATGAGCGAGATGGTTGTCATGTTGATGGCATGATTCTCGCATTTCTGGAATTTGGAAAAGGAGTGCCGTTCGTCACTGACGTTGACCATAATCATTGTCCACCGAATGTCGATGTGCAACTTCTCTTCCGGGATACCCATAAAAGCGGCCACACGCTTCATATTTCGCTCGATTCGGTTGGTGTCAGCCGCACTTTCCATTAGCATTTTGCCGGTTCTCAGAAGCAAGTCCAATTTCCGGCGCAGTAATAGTTCGTCCTTTTCACTAATCGCCATAAAACAATCTTGATTAATTTGTTTGTAGATTCGAGTGCAAAATTACAACAAATTAGCTTAATAATTATGTTTTTAGGCAGTAAAAACTTATTGTTCGTTCGGTACATTGCAAATGTAGCCGTTCATCATAGCGTAGACACTCAAACCCGACACACTTTTTATGCCGAGTTTTGCCGTAATATTTTTTCTGTGTGAGAGTACTGTGTTGGTGCTGATATTGAGTTTGTCGGCTATTTCCTTGTTGGTGAGTCCGCTTGCTACGAGGCACAGCACGTCAATTTCACGGAGCGACAGGTCGTTGCCCGTGTTTTTCGTCTCCTTCACCTGTTCGATGATGGACGATATGCGTTGCAGCAGTGTCGCCTCGTCTGCGTAGCTGTTGAGGATGTAGCCAATGTTGTCGTCGCAGGAGTCCGTGTCCGACAGTACCAGCAGTTTTGCCCTGCGGGGTATAAAGAATCCGGGATTGGCGGCAAAAACGGTACTTTCTGTAATATAGAGGTCAGAATTGCCGTTGTCGTATTCCTTCATTTCGTCCATTGTGCTGTAGCTTCGGGCTTCGAGGTCGTAGAGGTTGAGCAGCACCTGTTTCAAACCAAGGGCAAGCAGGGAGTTCCGCAGAACGATAGCTATTGAAATCTTTTGCATGGCCCGGACGGTTTAGTTGTTTTCCGATGCTTTTCTCAAAGCTTCCGCCAGCGGATACAGGATACGGTTGCGGATGCGGTTGTTTTGCCGGATATCCTTTTCCAAACTGATGATGGCAAATAGTACAGCGTGGCAGAGGTTGCGGTCGTATTCGCCGCGCAAATGAATGACAAACATGTTTTTCAAGTCGCTCAGTTTGTCTTCAATGGAGTCGCTTGCACTGCTTGTCGCCTGCGGGTCGATGGCAATGGCTTCCGTGTTGACGGCTTTCTCCATCTTAATGATTTCGTCGAACCAACGGTTGTTGTCGTTTTCAATACGGTTGACGATTTCAGCTTTTACCTCGTTGTAGAGGTTCAGCAGTAAGGGCAGGTTGTTGTTCTTGTCGCTGTGGCCGATGAGTGCCATGAAATGGCGTTCTATGTTCGGCAGTTGTGACTGCAGATAATAGCTGTTTGTTTTCTTTAGGTAGTCAATCACTTCCTGTGCTCCGAAGGAGTCAAAGCTCTTTTCCGGAAAAAATGATTCATGGATGTAGGCATTCAGTATGGTCAGTAAAAAATTGATGTCAATGTCAT
>OOCB01003259.1_pt1 | contig 16216 bp, 16 predicted proteins | sample 1671351 | NCBI WGS metagenome assembly OOCB01 (sample SAMN06348148, study PRJEB24527) | human gut metagenome | biome: human gut; feature: ankylosing spondylitis patient; material: feces | host: Homo sapiens | place: China | collected 2015-10
CATAATTTGATTGCTTTGCTCAGCACCGTCGCCGCCTCGCCCCGCCAGACGCCGAAGCACAGCATGGCGGCTCCGGCGAGCAGAAGCGTGATCTGCGCCGCCGTCTTCTTTCCGTGACTCAAGTTTCATCACCCTTTCCGTTTTGTGCTTTCATCATAGCACGGGAGAGTTAAAGTCCCTGTTAAGAACAGAAACTTAACACAAACTTTATTTGTTTCTGCTATACTGAAGACAATCGAATGAATGAAGCTTATAAAGGAGGGCTTTCATGCATTTTTTGGTTATTGAAGACGAACGCGCTCTGTGCGAGACCATCGTCCGCAGCCTGCGGCGTTTGGCATACAGTGTAGACTGCTGCTACGACGGGGAGAAGGCGCTGGAGCTTCTTGGCGTGGAGCGCTACGATCTGGTGCTCCTGGATCTGAACCTGCCGGGCAAGGACGGCATGACGGTGCTGCGCACCCTGCGGCAGACAGATCGGGAGACGAGAGTCCTGATTCTCTCCGCCCGCAGCGAGGTAGAGGACAAGGTGGAGGGACTGGACGCAGGCGCCAACGACTATCTTGCAAAGCCCTTTCATCTGGCTGAGCTGGAGGCCCGTATCCGCAGCCTGACCCTGCGGCAGTTCACGCAGCAGGACGTGCTGCTGACCTGCGGGGATTTAGCCTTCGACACGCGCTCCCGCACCGCTTCCGTCAATGCTCAGGCCCTGACGCTGACCCGCAAGGAAACGGGGATATTGGAATATTTAATGTTACATCAGGGGCGACCGGTGAGTCAGGAGGAGCTGATGGATCATGTCTGGGACAACAGCGTGGACAGCTTCAGCAACTCCATCCGGGTACATATCTCCGCTCTGCGCAAAAAACTGCGTGCCGCACTGGGCTATGACCCCATCCGCAACCGCATCGGCGAAGGCTATCTGATGGGAGGCGAGGAAGCATGAAGCACCTTTCTTTGCAGTGGCGCATCACGCTGATGAGTGTCTTGCTCATCGGAGTTACCTGTATTTCCATGAATCTGCTGCTCTGTTCCTCCGGCATGTACTATATGGACACGATTGCGAACACTATTCAGGGTGGCACTGTTCTTATCGATGTTGAAGGCGAAGTGAGCTTTGACCCGCAACTCGTAGCACCTGACGAGGATTTGACAATCATTGTCGATGGGGCGCAAGGGCGCTTCCGCACCACCAACTGGTACATCACGGCGGCGGTAACGCTGCTCAGCGGCATCCTCGCCTATTTTGTCAGCGGACACGCCCTCAAGCCTCTGCGCAGCTTTGCCTCGCAGGTCGAGCAGGTGCAGATGAGCAACCTGGCAGACATGAAGATCAACGAGGACGTATTGCCGGAGTTCCGCCAGTTCAGCCATTCCTTCAATCAAATGCTTGAACGGCTGAATAACGCCTTTGCCGCCCAGCGGCAGTTCACTGGCAACGCCGCCCACGAGCTGCGCACGCCGCTTGCGCTGATGCAGGCGCAGCTGGAGCTGTTCGCCGCAGAGCATCCCGACGTGCTGCCGGAAACAGCAGCATTTCTTTCTTTGCTGCGGGAGCAGACGGAGCGGCTGACCCAGATGACAAAAACACTGCTGGAACTGAGCAGCCTGCAGCAGGTGGCGCGGAACGAACGGATTCAGCTTGCGCCCATGGTCGAGGAGATCTTCACAGACCTCGCGCCGCTGACAGAAAAGCGCGGCATCACGCTGACGGCAGATGGCGACGGCGTCATGACCGGCAGCGACGCGCTGATCTACCGGCTGCTCTTCAACCTGACGGAAAACGCCGTCAAATACAATCGCCCAGGCGGCTCGGTGCGGGTCTGCGTCACACAGGAGCCGGAAAAGCTCCGGATCCGTGTCTCCGACACCGGCTGCGGCATCCCGGAGGAGTATCAGCAGAGCATCTTCCAGCCATTTTTCCGCGTGGACAAGTCCCGCAGCCGGGAGTACGGCGGCGCTGGTTTGGGGCTTTCTTTGGCGTGGGAGATCGCCAATCTCCATGGCGGCTATATTTGGGTGGAGAAAAGCTCGGAGAAGGGCACCACCATCGCGGTAGAGCTGCCGGTGCAATAAATTGTGTGCGAACCTCCGATGCACTGCCTGTATGGGCGGGATCTGAAGCATTCTATAAAATACCGGGATGGGTTTCGTCTTCTTTCCTGATTCCAATCCCCTGCAAACGAAGAGCCTATGTTGGCGCCTAACCTTGGTGCCAACATAGGTTCTTTTCTTTCCATGTCTCTATACAAAAGCTTGCCGGAGCAGCTCTATTTCCCGGCGCAGTGCAACCGTTCTTCTTTTTTATCGTCTATATTGATAGATAACAAGAAAGGAGGGTCTGGTTATGAAGAGGATCGTATCAGGGCTGCTGCTTTTGGCCCTGCTGAGCGGCTGCACATCGGCAGCTATGCAGAAAACGCCGGAGGACTCCGGCAGGGATGCGCCGTTGACTGTCGTACAGGAAAACATGCCGGAGGATTTTGCAGTCCGGTTCACATGGTGGTATGATACCGACCGAAAGAATATCATGGACACGCAGGAGGGTCTGCTGCAAAGAGATCTTGTCACCGAGGGAACCGCCTCTGTGGAGTTTCGACCGGATACAGCGTTTTTGCAGGAGCTGTATGCGCTTGTTTGCGAGGATGGATTCCTGGATATTCGGCGGCCAATGATCTCGCAGGAGCTGACAACAGATGATACGTTGGTCGCGGTGATGCCAAATTGCTGGTATGAGATCCGTGTCACAAAGAATGCGGAGCAGTACCTGATCTGCGGCGATATGACTGCGGCAGCTTATACACAGACAGATGCGGACGCTGCCTGCTTTATGAAGACGGTGGAAGCCCTGCTGGGGCTGGTAAAAGGAACTTCTGCGTGGGCGTCTCTGCCGGAACCAAACGCAGCTTATGAGTGATCGCCGCCATGGCATCTTTCTGTTCTTTTCTGCGGTTCAAACTCCCGCGCAGGCTACACCGGCCTGCGCGGGAAATCTTATCAGGCCATCACTTCTGCTCCTGAATATAGAGGCTTACGCGGCTCTGGATGAGACGGCTGGTTTCCTCGACGCTTCTGTCACCGGCAAGATAGCCTGCGGCTTCCTCGGTAATGATGCTCAGGACGCTCTGGTCGTAGTCTAAAAAGTTGGTCGTAGACTCGATCAGCTCCATGACGGTGTCGTACTGCTCCTGCGTGACAGCATAGAGCTCGATCATTGGCTCGTCGCCATAGCTCATGCCGCCGGAGGAAATGGGGATCGGATCACCGTTCTCGTCAAGCACCTGGCTGCCGTTGGCGTCGGTCTGATATTCCTGCGTCATGGCTTTCCCGGCCATGGCGTCAAAGGCAGACCTCAGGATCGGGAAATTCCAGAGGTTTTTCTGGTATTCCTCAGAGAGCGTCGAACGGATAAACGCCCATGCGTCTGCCTTATCCTTGCAGGCCGTGGTGATGCAGAGCGTTACGCTGGCAGTAAAGGCGCTGCCGCTGGAGCCATCTTCCCGCGGGAAACCGACAAACCGGATATCGTGATCGAGCGCGGCAAAGGTATAGTAGATGTTGTCAAAGTCGTTGAGGTTCATAGGATACAGCAGCTGTTTGCCGCTTTTCATGCGGGTAAAGTCGCTTTCATATTCTCCGTCGCTCTGCCAGTTGAACTCTGCCGGGAGCGGCTTGACGAACTCCAGAAGGGCGCGGAACTCGTCAGAATCGAAATTGCAGGTGCCATTCTGCCAGTCCATGAAGTCCTTCGCGTTCATGGCGACGCAATACATGAGCATCTCCGACTGGGTGTAATACTGGTTGAATACCATCGCGCCTTCGGGCAGCTTGCTGAGCGCGTTCTTGACGTCAGCCAGCGTCCATGTCGTGTAATCGCCGACGATCCTGCCGAGGCCGACTGCCGTGGTGATGCCAAAATTGATGGGCAGCTGATAGAGCTTTCCATCCACCTGCGCGGCCTCGACCGGGCGGGTCATGAGTTTGTCGCGCGAATAGCCGGGGTCGGCGTCAAGATACGGCCAGAGGTTCTCCAACATTCCCCTGGCGGCATACTGCCGGATCGGCAGCATCATATTGCCAACGATCAGATCCGGTATCTTGCCGGCGAGAACTTCGGTGTTGAACACGGTAAGACCGGCATAATAATCCTCGCCGTCTGCATACTCCGCATAATCCCTGACCACGATGCGGCAGTCGGTGCTGGTCTGGTTGAACTTGACGATCTGGCTGCGGAGGTTATAATCAAGGCTGAAGCAGGCCAGCGTCAGCTCTGTTTTCTGCTGCACATCGGCAGCATCCATGCGGTTCAGCACCAGGATCCGCTGCCGCTCCCGCGTTCCGTCATAGCTGTGCCCAAGGGTCACAGTGGCAATGCGACCGTCAGCCAGGAAGTCGAGGCGATTGTAACGGATGGTATTGCTGTCCACATCACATGCCAGCCAGTCGACGACCTTTTCCACCTCGCCGGTGTCCTTGCGTTCGCCGAAGATATTACCGCCGTCTATAAAGAAATACCGGTAGACATCATTGCCCGGCTGCAGGCCCCATGCGCGGGAAGAGACCGGTGTTTCCTTTCCCCAGTTCTTCGTTTCAGGGTCAAGCTGTTTGAAGGCCATCTTCCCGTCATTGTAAGTAGTCAGTGCGCCGACTTCACCGGCAGAGAGCTGGCAGAGATGGCCGGAAAGCTCGTCAGCGGATTTGCTGAAAACGAAGCTGCCATCCGGCCCATAAACATTGACTGTCTGATAATCGTAAGTATAGACATAGCCCTTATCATCGGAGAGCAGGGTGTCAAGGTGCGAATAGCCCCAGTCTCCTGTGCTGTTCGGATCTTCCTCGTTTGCGGGGATGATGGTGCGAAGCAGCGTGCCATGCGCATCCAGCTGGATGAGCTCCGAAAGGGAGGGCCCCATCTCGCCGTCATCCGTGTAAAGGTCTGTCCGGCGATAGATCCAGAGCGTGCCGTCTGTGCCGGCCGCGAGGGCATGGATCTCGGTGCTGCTGTTGCTGCTGCGGAAAATCTGTGTACCGTCGTCCAGATCTTCCACATCAGGCTTGTCAACGTAGTTGACGATCTGTACGCATTCTCCGCTGTCAGGGTCAAACCGGAAAAGGCCCTCGGAATAGGTGTCATAAGAAACCTCATTGCCGTCTTTGTCAATGTAGGTATCCTGTCCGCTGAGAATACTGGCAGTAAAATAAAGTGTGCTGCCCGAAACGCAGCTCCGGCTGATCCACTGGATCGGTTCCGGCAGATCAAAATACTGCGGTTGATAGGCGTATTGAGACGCCAGCTCCGGTATCGTCTCCTGCTGTGTATTCTGGCTTGAATTGTCTGTCTTCGTCTTGTTTTTGCTGCACCCGGCAAGTGCACCGAGCAGCAGCACAAACGCAAGACAGATGGAGAGCATTCGTTTTGTCATTGTTCGTCCTCCTCGTTTATGTTTACCATAATAAATCATTATCAATTTACGCGGTTTTCTACAAAAATGAACCCGCTTATTTACTATCCTCCCTTTTGCCCGATCACAACACGCTCTACCTTGTCATCATTTTCTGCATCATAGAATACAAGAATCGCTGTGTCCGCATCAAGGTCCCACGCATCCGCCCAGATCCCGGACGGCGTGGCGTCCGGCTCTCCCCAGCTGCGGCGGAGACTGTCTCTGTCCTGTGCCCGCAGCTGCTCCGCTGCGTACTGCTCACCCTTTTCCAAAATATACGCGGCCACGATTTCTTTGGATGGAATACTATTGTCGTTTTTTTCTCTGTCAGAGAGCCGCACCGCCAGCACAAGCGCCAGAAATACGCAAACGGCTACGGTTGTAATGATCCGTCTTTTCATAATCCGCCTCCAATCCTGTTCTTTCCATATTCGTTGTTTACATGGGAACTCTCTGTCCTGCGTTGCCACTTTTTCGTCTCTACCAGAAATAATATTAAGACTTTATATCAAATAAGTCTTGCCAAAGCCTGCTTTCTCCTGTATAATATAGATACAGGGGAACCACGAATGCAACACCCTTGGAGACAGCGGGAACATCCCTTCTCCTCCGATCTCATGGCTTTGATCTTCTGGTTTTCCCAATGCACAAGATACTGGCTGCGGGCGGATACTACCCTGTCAGTATCTGCTGTATGTCATCCCTGTCCTATGGCAGGTTCCCCTATGCCTGCTGTGCTCCTTCCTCCGCCGCCCCTGTGCCCATACAGGGGCGGCCCCCTTTTGACTTTTTGGCAACACGGACGGCTCTGCCCCGGCTGTCATTCTCAACACAAAGTTTTTACGTCACATATTTCTTTTTGTGTTAAAATGGCAGTGAGCTTACCGGATTGCAGTTTCATTTTGCCGGGAAGCTGATTCTGACGCAAAGGATGGTTACGCCGATATGACAGCCTCTTCGTCTCTCCCGTTTCATGAAAGCCCGCACCGCTACTTTGTCATGCGGAATTTGTACGAGTCCGCTGTAAAGCAGCTTGTGCTGAAGCTTGAGATTTTGAACAGTGAATTCAATACGCTGTATGCACGAAACCCCATCCATCATATTGAAAGCCGGGTCAAATCCTCGGAAAGCATCGCCGCCAAGCTCCAGAGAAAGGGATCTCCGGTTACGCTTGAAGCTGCGGCGCGGGATATCAACGACATTGCAGGCGTCCGCGTCGTCTGCAATTACATCGATGATGTCTACCGAGTCGCTGGGATGCTGGAGCGGCAGGAGGATCTGGAGATCGTCAAGCGGCAGGATTATATCAAAACGCCGAACTATAACGGCTACCGTTCGCTGCATCTGGATGTCCGTGTTCCCGTGTATCTTTCTGACCGGACGGAGCACGTCGTCGCCGAGATCCAGATCCGCACGATCGCAATGGATTTCTGGGCCAGTCTGGAGCATGACATCCACTACAAGGCGGACCGGGCAAAGCTCCCGTCGGGCATCGATGAAGAAATGTTTGCCTGTGCAGAAAAGATTGCCGAAATTGACCGGCAGATGCAGGATATGTACCGCCGCATCGCGGACGCGGAAGCGAATGGAGACGCCGTCAAAAAGTAAAGTTTGCTTCTTTCAGAGAGACCGGCAGCTGCATGGTTTTGCGGCTGCCGGTCTTTCTCAGTCCTTCCAGGTATCGATCAGAAGCTCGATCTCTGACGTGAACCGCCGCAGCCGCTGGTTGGACTGTTCCTTGCAGGCCATCGCAACCGCGACAAGCCGCTGCGCCGCCTCTACAAGCTGCGCAAAGACTTCCTTCTTTCGCGCACGCCCCTTTTTCTCAATGCGCTGACCCTCTGTGACCATCAGGAACTTTCCGTGCAGCAGATCAAATTCTGTTCCCTGCTTTTCAGATCAGATGTGTTCGACAATATACCGCTCCGCCTGCTGTGCAGCCGCCGCGCCATCTGCTGCGGCAGTCAGAATGCCCCGGAGCAGCTTCGTCCGAACGTCACCAGCCGCGAAAACACCCGGAAGATTGGTTATGGTCGTTTCATTGGCGAGAATGTAACCCTGTTTATCCAGCGCGATCTGTCCATGAAGCAGGTTTGTTTCCGGTACGCCGCCGAGACAGATAAAGGCACCGTCGCATGGCAGATTCCAGAGTTCACTGCTCCGCTGTTCCCGAATACGGATACAGGTGACCCAGTTTGCATGTAAAAATGCCCGAACCTCGCTTCCCGCATAGCGTTCAATGTTTCGCATCATTTTCAGCTTGCCCGCATAGGCCGGACTGATCTCCATATGCTCGCCCCCATGCACCAGACAGACCCGCTTGGCGATACGGGAAAGGAGCATCGCCGCCTCGGCAGCCTGCTCCCCATCTCCGATCACCGCAACTGTTTTTCGCCTGTACATCATAGAGCGGCAAGCGGCATAATAGTGAACACCGCGCCCCAGCATCTCCTCCTCGCCTTCCACACCGAGCTTTTTGGGCGGCGCACCGGTCGCCAGGATGACGGTGGGCGCATGATAGGTCTGCTTCGCCGCTTCAATTACCTTGACCATCTGCATCAGCTGTACACGGCGTACCTCATCTGTCACCATTTCTGCACCGAACCGCTCCGCGCCGCGCTGCATTTTTTCACTCAGACGCAGCCCATCGATCCCGGCATCAAAGCCCGGATAGTTCTCAATATTTTCACTTCGGATTGCCTGCCCGCCAATGGCCCGCTTCTCGATCACAGCCACATGCAACCCTGCTCTCGCGGCATATAATGCAGCCGAATACCCGCCGGGGCCGCCGCCGATGATCACAATATCATACATATTTGCCATACAGACCTCCTACATTCAGTCCGAGCATTTTCTTTAAAAATGCGTCGATCTCCTTCTCAGAAGAAGGAGCGATCAGGAATCCAGCCACGGCTCCGTTGATAAACAGCAGCAGAGTCGGCAGCTTATGAATGTTATATCTGCGCGCCACAGCTGTTTCCGTATCAAAATTGATACGCCCAACGGAAAGCAGATTCTCATACTGCTTTTCAATTGACTCCAGCGCCGGTGCGAGTGCGCGGCAATACCCGCACCACGGTGCCCAGAACTTCACCAGAACCGGCTTTCTCGTTTTCAACACATCATCCCGGAAACTGTCTGTTGTAATTGCCTTGATTGCCATATCCCGCTCCTTTCCCGGCGTTTCGCGCCAGCTCTTCTGTCTGCTTCCTATCTTCTGCTCCCTGGGGCTCTGCAGTCTGCAGCTATGCTTTCTCCGGGAACAACACAACACCGGACAAAATGCCAATGCTCGCGCCCAGGGTCACCACAACGGGGAGCTCTGTAATGAGCGCACGTTCACCGAACAGGATGCTGCTCAGCCATCCAAGCACACCGCCCGCGACCGCCAGAATTGCGATCCGCAAACATCCGCGAATGATTCTCTTCTTCATCGTCTGCATCCTCCTCTTCCCAAATTTATAATTAGGTCTTTGTCTTATTTATATTTCCACTTTACCAGCAAACGCCGTTCTTGTCAAGAAACCGCCCATAAAATGCCTCCAGACCTGCCAGTTCAACCATGGCAGGTCTGGAAGTATGGTTCGGGCCTTTTTGCGGTGTGCTGCATCATTCTGACTGTCCCTGCTCCTCCAGATAGCGGCACGCCGCAAGCGCGGCTGCTGCACCATCCGAAACAGCGGTTGTGAGCTGACGCACCTGCTTTTTGCGTCCGTCTCCGGCTGCAAAGACACCAGGCAGGCTTGTTTTTGTATCCTCGCCCGCCAGATAATACCCGTTCTCTACCGCAACGGCTTCCTGAAAAGGAGCACTCTGCGGGGTCTGACCGACTGCGATGAACAGACCGTCCACATTGAGGCGCTCCGTCTGGCCGGTTTCGGTGTGCAAAAGCTCCACACCCTGCAAAGCGTCTTCGGAGCGGATGAGCCTCTGCACCGTCCGGCTGCGAAGCAGCCGGATATTTTCCTGCTTTTCCGCGCGGCTGACCAGCATGGCGCTCGCGCGGAAGGCCTCGCGCCGGTGGATGAGCGTCACGCTGCGGCAGATGTTTGCCAGGAGCAGTGCATCCTGAACTGCCGTATCTCCGCCGCCCACGACCGCAACGTCCAGTCCCTCATAAAACGCGCCGTCGCAGACAGCGCAGTAGGATACGCCGCAGCCGGTCAGCGCATCTTCCGCCGCAAGCCCCAGTGACCGGTGCGCCGCACCAGTCGCAAGGATGACCGCTTTTGCCTCCCGGACGCCATCCATGCAGAGGACCCGGAAGCCCGCCGGCGTTTTCTCAAGCCCCACCGCCTCTGTATAAACGATCTCCGCGCCGAATGTGCACGCCTGTTCGGTCATCTGCCGGGCAAGTTCTGTGCCGGAAACCGAAGGAATGCCCGGATAGTTTTCCACCAGCGGTGCGGATATGATCTGCCCGCCGGTCGATCCTCTCTCCAGAACAGCCACGTGCTTACCGGCACGGGCGGCATAAATTGCCGCCGTCAGACCGGCCGGGCCGCCGCCAACGATCAAAATCTCATACATTTGCGTTCTCCTTTGTGGCAATAAACTCCCGCACACCGCTCACGCCGGTCCACTTCTGCCCGCCGGATACCAGCGTCGGTGCCTGCCGGATGCCAAGGGCGCGGACGGTGTCGCGGTTTTCCTCTGCAAACCGCACCGTATAGCGGATGCCTGCCGCATCCAGCAGCTGCTCTGCCTGCTTGCAGTTCGGGCAGGTCTTTGTCGCAAACAGCTCGACCGCTTCGCACGGCTGCTCCGCCGGCGGCTCCGGCGTCTGCGCCTGCTCCTTTACGCCGCAGTGCGTCAGCTTCGACGCGCCGATGTCGTATGTCTTGCGATCCTTAAATTCCTGCGCCTTGCCGTCGTTCCAGTTCTGCACGGGGCGGTAATAACCGGTGATACGGCTGTAGACCTCTGCTTTCTCGCCGCAGAAGGGGCAGACCGGCTGCTCTCCTGCAAGATAGCCGTGGTTCCTACAGACGGAGTAGGTCGGCGACAGCGTGTAATACGGCAGGCGGTAATTTTCTGCGATTTTCCGAACGAGGCTTGCCGCCGCCTTCCAGTCCGGCAGCTTTTCTCCGAGGAAGGCATGGAATACCGTGCCGGAGGTATAGAGCGTCTGCAGCTCGTCCTGTACGTCGAGTGCGGAGAAGATATCCTCCGTGTACCCGACCGGCAGATGGCTGGAGTTCGTGTAATACGGCGTGCCGTTTTCATTCGCCGTGATGATATCAGGGTAGAGCATTTTGTCGTGCTTTGCAAGGCGGTAGGCTGTAGATTCTGCCGGAGTAGCCTCCAGATTGTAGAGATCTCCGTACTGCTCCTGATAGTCGCTCAGCCGCTGCCGCATATGGTTCAGTACGTCTTTGGCAAACGCCTGCGTCTCCGGGTGGGTCAGATCTTTCCGGAGCCATTTCGCGTTCAGCCCCGCCTCATTCATGCCGACAAGACCGATCGTCGAAAAATGATTCTCAAACGTGCCGAGATAGCGTCTGGTATAGGGGTAGAGCCCACCCTCCATCAGCTTCGTGATGACCATGCGCTTCGTCTTGAGCGAACGCGCGGCGATGTCCATCAGCCTGTCGAGCCTCCGGTAGAAATCCGCCTCGCCTTCGGCAAGATACGCGATCCTCGGCAGGTTGATCGTCACAACGCCGACCGAACCGGTCGACTCGCCGGAGCCGAAGAAGCCGCCGGATTTTTTGCGCAGCTCCCGCAGATCAAGCCGCAGACGGCAGCACATCGAGCGCACGTCGTTTGGCTCCATGTCAGAGTTGATATAGTTGGAGAAATACGGCGTGCCATATTTAGCCGTCATCTCGAACAGAAGCTTGTTGTTTTCCGTGTCTCCCCAGTCAAAATCCTTGGTGATGGAGTAGGTCGGGATGGGATACTGGAAGCCGCGCCCGTTTGCGTCGCCCTCGATCATCAGCTCGATGAACGCCCGGTTGACCATATCCATTTCCTTCTGGCACTCGCCGTAGGTGAACGGCTGCTCCTGCCCGCCGACGATGGCAGGAAGGTTTGCCATGTCCTTCGGCACCGTCCAGTCGAGCGTGATGTTGGAAAACGGCGCCTGCGTACCCCAGCGCGACGGCGTATTGACACCGTAGACGAACGACTGCACGCACTGCTTGACCTCACGCTGCGTCAGTTTATCCACGCGGACGAAGGGCGCGAGATAGGTGTCAAACGAGGAAAATGCCTGCGCGCCTGCCCACTCATTCTGCATGATGCCGAGGAAGTTTACCATCTGGTTGCAGAGCGTGGACAGATGGGAGGCGGGAGCGGAGCTGATTTTCCCTGGCACGCCGCCAAGCCCCTCCTGGATGAGCTGCCTGAGGCTCCATCCAGCACAGTAGCCGGTGAGCATGCTGAGGTCGTGCAGGTGCAGCTCTGCATTCCGATGCGCCTGTGCGATCTCCGCGTCGTAAATTTCGCTCAGCCAGTAATTCGCCGTGATCGCGCCGGAGTTGGACAGGATCAGGCCGCCGACGGAATACGTGACCGTGGAATTCTCCTTCACGCGCCAGTCGTTAATCCGGAGATAATTGTCTACCAGCTCCTTATAATTGAGCAGGGTGCTTCCGACGTTGCGCAGCTTTTCCCGCTGCTTGCGGTAGAGAATGTAGGCCTTTGCCACGTCCGCATAGCCCGCTTCGCTCAGAACGCGCTCGACGCAGTCCTGAATATCCTCGACCGCGATCAGATCATGTCTGATCTTCGGCTCAAATTCCGCCGTGACACGCAGAGCCAGCAGCTCGATCACGCTCGGATGCTGCTGCCGGCCAACGGCCTCAAAGGCTCTTGTGATGGCATTGCCGATCTTGGCAATGTGAAATTCTGTGATGCTTCCGTCTCTTTTTGTTACCCGGTACATAGCTGGTCCTCCTGTTCTCTGTGTGCCATCGTATGAAACAAAATGGGATGCCGCGCCTTGCGCTGCATCCCATTCTAACCTGAAAGCTTGTGGTTTGTCAATGGTTTTATACAATATATTGTGTTTATTTGAAATATTGATAACAACATATTGTTATTCATATCCCCCGGATCTCCACAGCGGGTATCTTGGGCCGTACCAGCTCCGCCCAGCAATGAAGCTGCATTTCAGATGGAGCGCTGAGGCCTGCCCGCAGGACCGTATCGCGCGGCTGGAAGCGCTGGATATAGTACCGCCTTGCGCCCATGAGCCAGTCTCCCAGCTGTACAAATGACGCGTCATCATGCAGCTCCGCAACTGCGGTCGTCCGGAACTCATAATCAACCGTGCCGCGCAGCAAAAACGAAACACTCCTGAAAATGGGCGTCAGGGCAAGCCCCGGAACGCCAGCTGTTTCCGCGTAGCGCGCCGGGCTGTTTTTGATATCCATGGCAACATAATCTGCCAGACCCGCGCGCACAACTGCCTCCAGCTGCTCCGGAAACGCGCCGTTCGTGTCCAGCTTGATTGCATAGCCCAGTGCCTTGATCTTTTCCAGCAGAGCGGGAAGCTCCGGGCGCAAAAGCGGCTCTCCGCCGGTAACGGCAACACCGTCGAGAAGCCCCTGCCGTTTTTTCAAAAACGCCAGCAGCTCATCTTCGTCCATGCCGTCTTCGTCCGCTGCGGTGAGCAGCGGCGCGTTATGGCAGAACGGGCAGCGAAAGTTGCAGCCGGATAAGAACACCGTACAGGCCGTCCGCCCTGGATAATCCAGCAGCGTCAGCTTTTGAAGTCCCTGAATTTGCATCAATGGGTCCGTCCTCCTGTTTTTCTTTAGGGTGTATCTGAAAACTCATGATGTGACCGGCAGCGAGGGATTTTTGCGTTGCGCAAGACATTTTTTCGCAGGAATACTGACGTATTTCAAGGAAAAATGACGCGGCGCACCGCAAAAAGGCCCGCTGTCCGGGTGCGTTGGGAGTTTTCAGATACACCCTACATGAACGGCGCAATCGCCTGCCGGTACATCTGCTCGACGAACCGGATCACGCTCTGCTGGTCAAACCGGTCATACCCGTCCAACACGACGCTCAGAAGTCCATTCGACAGGCAGAGATAGAGCATTTCCAGCTCGTCTGCGGACGCATTTTTCAGGGTCTTTCGCCACGCGGAAATGCTCAGATCGTGCGCATATGCGATCATCCGGTGAATCAGCTCCGTGCTGCGACGCCCGAACAGCAAGACACGGCAGACCGCCTCGTTTTCCTGAACGATCCGGTAAAGCCCACCCACAAGCCCCGCAATATCAAACGAGCGTGTATAGCTCTGCATGGATCGTTCGAACTGCCCAAACAGTTCCTCCTCGATGCTCTCCAGCAGGTCAAAGCAGTCGGAATAATGGGCGTAAAAGGTCGCGCGGTTCAGTTCTGCTCGTTCGCAAATCTCCTTGACCGTGATCTTATTGACCGGCTTGTGCTGCATCAACTCCAGCAGCGCTTTTTTCAGCACCATCTTGGTGTATTTCACTCTCGCATCCGTCTTCATTGCGCCTCCACAAAAAGTTTACAAATTAAGCCGACAGTTTGGCGGGATATGTTGCCGTTCTTTCAGCTTTCGTCAAACTGTCTATGGTGTTTCCGGCTGTTTATATTATATTATAATTATGAAAGATAATCAACATCTGTAGGATTACCAAAGGAGGATGTGTGATGTATCAAAATTACCTGATCACCGGCGCCACCGGCTTCCTCGGAAGTGCCGTAGTTCAGCTGCTGCTGGCGCACGGCTGCCGTGTTCTTGCGCTCGTTAAGGACCGTGACCCGCTCATCTATACTCTGCCGAACCATGTAGCCGTCTTTTATGGCGATCTCACGGACAAGGAGTCCCTGCGTGACTTTTTTGCCGCAGGCGGCGATGATTTCTGTGTGCTGCACTGTGCCGGTCTCATATCCATTGCCTCAAAGCCGGATGAGGCTCTCTATGCCGTCAACGTGCAGGGCACGCAGAACATCGTCGACCTGTGCCGGGAATTCGGCGCTGGGCGGCTGATCTACGTCAGCTCCGTCCATGCGATCCCGGAGAAGCCCGCACCGGAAACGATCACGGAACCGGACCGATTCGCGCCGGACGAGATCCTCGGCGATTACGGAAAAAGCAAGGCCATGGCAACTGCACTGGTTCTGGAGGCGGCGCAAAGCGGTCTGAACGCCAGTGTCGTCCTGCCCTCCGGCATCCTCGGCCCCGGCGATCTGGCCCGAGGGAACATGACCCGGATGCTGCTTGCCTTCTGCCGTGGCCGGCTGCCGCTCGGCGTCAAAGGCGGCTACGATTTCGTTGACGTCCGGGATGTCGCGGCCGGTGTACTCGCCTGCACGGAACGCGGAAAGGCCGGGGAATGCTACATTCTTTCCGGCCACTACGCGAGCATTCAGGACTTGCTTGCCCTGACGGCTTCCCTGCTTGGCCGGAAAGTGCCAAGGCTCTGCGCGCCCGCCGCACTGGCAAGCTGCGCCGCGCCCATTTTTGAGAAGATCGGCCAGCTCCGGGGCGAGCGTCCCTTTTTCACACCTTATTCCATCGCCGTGCTTCGCTCTAACGGGCATTTTTCAAACGCAAAAGCAGTGGGCGCGCTCGGCTTCCACGCCCGCCCGCTCAGAGAAACGCTCCAGAGCATGATTCTCTGGTTTCAGGGGCAGAATCTGATTCCTCCTGCTCGCTAAACGGTATGTGCCCGGTCTTCGCTCTTACTCTCCCCTGTTTGAAAAACGGAAACGGGCAGCGCGAGTTTGATCACGCTGCCCGTTCACAAGCAATCATGTTGAAATATTTCAGTGTCTCCGTGATTGCTTTTTCCGCCGCTGTCCCCTATAATTGAAAGGAAAACGGTATGCAAGCTGCAAACTCAGAAGCAAAAGGCGCGCAACGACATGCAGTGCTCGCCGCCAACTTCCTTCACCGGAGTGTCAATGTCATCAATAGCAATCTACAGCAGTCTAACGTTTATACCTGCGATTGTGTCTGGAGTTGCTCTACAAATCACGCGGAAAAGGCATATGGGTCGTGCAGGGACACGTTTTGCGGTTCTTTTGCTGCTTCTGGTGAAGGCCCGGATGCCGGATTCCGCGGGATCGAGATACCTGAGGAATATGCATGTCTGGAGCTGAATGTCCACTATTGAGAAATTCCGATGAAGATCACGACCTCGCGTCCCCTTCGAAAGCATTGGACGCCCTATGCCGAGCTGCAAAGGAGCAAAGCTGATGGACGGCAAGGTCTTCAAGGGCAGCGTCGGGCATCAGGAGCTTGCGGCATGGGTTGATGGACTTGGACTTTGAGGGGCAGACTAATCGGAATTTGGCAAAGGAGTGTGATTGTATGAGAAAGAAATTCTTTGTGGTAATTGCAATTATAGTTGTTTTAGTAATCCTATTAACCCCTGTTCGTATGAACTTAAAAGACGGCGGAAGTGTAAGGTATAAAGCATTAGTGTATGAAGTTACAAAAATACACCAACTTTCACCAGAAGTAGATGGTGTAAAACCATATATTGACGGGTTCGAAATCAAAATACTCGGAATGACAGTTTATAGAGAAACAAACGAATAGACAAATTCCAGTTTAACGAACAGGAGATGATGATCGCATGAAAATCCTATATGAACTATCTTGGCTATGGGAAACGCTGGGCATTGCGCTTGTTGCTGCGGCTGTCTGCATGGCTTGCGCCGCGCTGATTGGCAAGGCAGCGAAGAAGAAACTCGGCAAAAAGTTGTTGGCAGTCATAGGGGCTGCTGCATTTGTGGGCGCGATTCTGGCGGTCATTCTGATCGCCCGGACACCGATG
>OOCB01003276.1_pt1 | contig 16117 bp, 9 predicted proteins | sample 1671351 | NCBI WGS metagenome assembly OOCB01 (sample SAMN06348148, study PRJEB24527) | human gut metagenome | biome: human gut; feature: ankylosing spondylitis patient; material: feces | host: Homo sapiens | place: China | collected 2015-10
AGAGATTCTCGAAATGCCGAATCTCATCGAGGTGCAGAAGAAGTCTTACGAATGGTTCCTGGATCAGGGCCTGCGTGAGGTTTTTGACGATACCGCGTCCATCACGGACTACACCGGAAATCTGGAGCTTTCCTTCCTCGATTTTTCGATGGACGAGGAGCCGAAGTACAGCATTGAGGAGTGCAAGGCACGAGATGCAACGTATGCAACTCCGCTGAAGGTCCGCATGCGTCTGCGCAACAAGGAGACCGGCGAGATCAAGGAGCAGGAGATCTTCATGGGTGATTTCCCGAAGATGACCCACGCCGCTACCTTCATCATCAACGGTGCAGAACGCGCGATCGTATCTCAGCTCGTTCGTTCCCCGGGCGTATACTACGGCAAGGAGCTTGACAAGACTGACAAGGTTCTGCTCTCCGCTACCGTAATCCCGTACCGCGGCGCATGGCTCGAGTACGAGACCGATGCAAACGACGTTTTCTACGTTCGCATTGATAAAAACCGCAAGATTCCGATCACCAGCTTCATCCGTGCCATCGGCGTTAAGACCGATGCCGAGATCAAGGAGCTGTTCGGTGAGGATCCGCTGATCGTTGCAACCCTCGACAAGGACCCGGCGCACACCGCCGAGGAAGCCCTCATCGAGATCTACAAGAAGATGCGTCCGGGCGAGCCGCCCTCTGTGGAGTCGGCTACCTCTCTGATGGACGCCATGTTCTTCGATATGCGCCGCTACGACATTTCCGCAGTCGGCCGCTACAAGTACAACAAGAAGCTGAACATCGCACGCCGCATCACCGGCCACAAGCTGGTAAATGCAGTCGCTGACCCGATGACCGGCGAGGTTCTGGCAGAGGCCGGCGAGGTTCTCTCCCGCGAGAAGGCAACCATGATGGCTGCCCGCGGCGTAAACAGCGTTGTGATCGAGTCTGCCGAGGGCACTGCCGTTAAGGTATTCGGCAACGGCATGGTAGACGTAAACGATTTCTCCGAGTACCTCGGCGGCGCAACCGCAGAGGATCTGGGTCTCAAGGAAAAGGTTCGCTTCACCGTCCTCAAGGAGATCATCGACTCCGGCGTACAGGGCGACGGGCTGAAGAAGACCGTTAAGGAGCGTCACTTCGATCTGGTTCCGAAGACCATCATCGTTGATGATATGCTCGCTTCCATCTGCTATCTGCTCAACCTCGGTCACGGCATCGGCACGGTGGACGATATCGACCATCTGGGCAACCGCCGTCTGCGCTGCGTAGGCGAGCTGCTGCAGAACCAGTTCCGCATCGGTTTCTCCCGCATGGAGCGTGTTATCCGCGAGCGCATGACCATTCAGGATCTCGACGTTGTTACGCCGCAGTCCCTGATCAACATCCGCCCGGTAACTGCTGCCATCAAGGAGTTCTTCGGTTCTTCTCCGCTGTCCCAGTTCATGGACCAGAACAACCCGCTGGCTGAGCTGACCCACAAGCGCCGTATGTCCGCCCTCGGCCCCGGCGGTCTGTCCCGTGACCGTGCATCCTTCGAGGTTCGAGACGTACACTACTCTCACTACGGCCGTCTGTGCCCGATCGAGACCCCTGAAGGCCCGAACATCGGTCTGATCTCGTATCTGGCAACCTACGCCCGCATCAACGACTTCGGCTTTATCGAGGCGCCGTACCGCGTTATCGAAAAGATCAAGGACGAGGAGACCGGCGAGGTCCGCTGCCACGTTACCGATGAGGTTCGCTACATGACCGCGGACGTCGAGGACGAGTACATCGTCTGCCAGGCTACCGAGCCGCTCGACGAGAACAACAACCTCGTAAACGACCGTGTAACCTGCCGTAGGCGCGACGAGTTCGTCGAGGTAGACCGCAAGGACGTTGACCTGATGGACGTTTCTCCGCGCATGATGATCTCGGTTGCTACCGCATTCATCCCGTTCCTCGACCACGACGACGCAAACCGCGCACTGATGGGCGCGAACATGCAGCGTCAGGCCGTACCGCTGCTCCGCACCGAGGCTCCGATCGTTGCAACCGGCATGGAGTACAAGGCAGCTGTTGACTCCGGTACGATTCCGCTGGCAGAGGGTGACGGCGTTGTTACCCGCGTAACCGCCCGCGAGGTTTGCGTACACTACGACAACGGCACCGACAAGACCTATCCGCTGACCAAGTTCATGCGTTCCAACCAGTCCACCTGTATCAACATGCGTCCGATCGTTGATCTGGGCGAGCGTGTCAAGGCAGGCGACGTTCTGTCCGACGGCCCGTCTACCGATCAGGGCGAGGTTGCACTGGGCAAGAATGCCCTCATCGGCTTCATGACCTGGGAAGGCTACAACTACGAGGACGCCGTACTGCTGAACGAGCGTCTGGTACGCGACGATGTTTACACCTCCATCCATATCGAGGAGTACGAGTCCGAATCCCGTGATACCAAGCTCGGACCCGAGGAGATCACCCGTGATATCCCGAACGTCGGCGAGGACGCACTCCGCAACCTCGACGAGCGCGGCATCATCCGCGTTGGCGCTGAGGTTCGTGCCGGCGACATTCTGGTCGGCAAGGTTACCCCGAAGGGCGAGACCGAGCTGACCGCAGAGGAGCGCCTGCTCCGCGCGATCTTCGGCGAGAAGGCGCGCGAGGTCCGCGACACCTCCCTGCGTGCACCGCACGGCGAGGCAGGCATCGTCGTTGACGTCAAGGTATTCACCCGTGAGAACGGCGACGAGCTGTCTCCCGGCGTAAACATGGTCGTTCGCGTCTACATCGCACAGAAGCGCAAGATTTCTGTCGGTGATAAGATGGCGGGCCGTCATGGTAACAAGGGTGTCGTTTCGCGCATTCTGCCGCAGGAGGACATGCCGTTCCTCGAGGACGGCCGTCCGCTCGACATCGTTCTGAACCCGCTGGGCGTACCTTCCCGAATGAACATCGGTCAGGTGCTCGAGGTTCATCTGGGCTTCGCCGCGAAGAAGCTCGGCTGGAAGGTCGAGACTCCGGTATTCGACGGCGCAACGCTCGACGACATCAAGGAAACTCTGGTCGCTGCCGGCGTCGATGAAGACGGCAAGAGCGTCGTTTATGACGGCCGCACCGGCGAGAAGTTTGACAACCGCGTAACCGTCGGTTATATGTACTACCTCAAGCTGCATCATCTGGTAGACGATAAGATCCACGCCCGTTCCACCGGTCCGTACTCGCTCGTTACTCAGCAGCCGCTCGGCGGCAAGGCGCAGTTCGGCGGCCAGCGCTTCGGCGAGATGGAAGTCTGGGCTCTCGAGGCATACGGCGCAGCCTACACGCTTCAGGAGATCCTGACCGTCAAGTCGGACGATATCACCGGCCGTGTCAAGACCTACGAGGCGATCGTCAAGGGTCACAACGTACCGCAGCCGGGCGTTCCGGAGTCCTTCAAGGTACTCGTTAAGGAGCTTCAGGCGCTGTGTCTGGATATTCAGGTACTCGACGAGAATATGGAGGTCATCGAGCTCAGCGAGGACGACGATGACGAAACCGAGTACGTCCGCCCGATGGAGCAGGCTGTTTCGGGCGCGGATGATGAGTTCACCGCAGCCGGCTTCGGCATCAACGACGCCGAGGAAGGCGATACCGATCTCTTTGCACTGGATAACCCCGTCGAAGACGGAGACGATGCCGGAGATGATTTCGACGATCTGGGCGAATAAGCCGGTCTGACCGAAATAATCATCTCGTGAATAGGGAAGGAGCATCTTAATAATATATGGGATATCATACGTTTAACGCCATCAAGATCGGTCTGGCGTCCCCCGACCTGATCCGCGAATGGTCCTACGGTGAAGTTAAAAAGCCCGAAACCATCAACTACCGCACGCTCAAGCCGGAACGCGACGGCCTGTTCTGCGAGCGTATCTTTGGCCCAACCAAGGACTGGGAGTGCCACTGCGGCAAGTACAAGAAGGTCCGCTTCAAGGGCAAGATCTGCGACAAGTGCGGCGTTGAGGTCACCAAGGCCAAGGTTCGCCGCGAGCGCATGGGCCACATCGAGCTGGCAGCGCCGGTATCGCACATCTGGTACTTCAAGGGCATTCCGTCCCGCATGGGTCTGATCCTCGACATCAGCCCGCGCATTCTGGAGAAGGTCCTGTACTTCGCCAACTATATTGTCATTGATCCGGGCGACACGCCGCTCATGAAGAAGCAGATCCTCACCGAGGCCGAGTACCGCGATATGCGCGAAAAGTACGAGGACGATTTCCGTGCCGGCATGGGCGCGGAGTCCATCAAGGAGCTGCTCGCAGAGCTCGACCTCGACGAGCTGTCCAAGGAGCTGACCGCAGAGCTGCGCGAGGCTTCCGGCCAGAAGCGTCTGCGCATCATCAAGCGCCTTGAGGTCGTCGAGTCGTTCCGCCTGTCTCATAACCGCCCGGAGTGGATGATCATGGACGTTGTTCCGGTCATCCCGCCGGAAATCCGCCCGATGGTACAGCTGGACGGCGGCCGCTTCGCGACGAGCGACCTGAACGACCTGTACCGCCGCGTGATCAACCGCAACAACCGCCTCAAGCGCCTGCTCGAGCTGGGTGCGCCGGACATCATCGTGCGCAACGAGAAGCGCATGCTGCAGGAGGCTGTTGACGCCCTGATCGATAACGGCCGCCGCGGCCGTCCGGTCACCGGCGCGAACAACCGCGCCCTCAAGTCCCTCTCCGACATGCTGAAGGGCAAGCAGGGCCGTTTCCGTCAGAACCTGCTCGGCAAGCGTGTTGACTACTCCGGCCGTTCGGTTATCGTCGTAGGCCCGGACCTGAAGATCTATCAGTGCGGTCTGCCGAAGGAAATGGCACTCGAGCTGTTCAAGCCGTTCGTTATGAAGAAGCTGGTTGAGGACGGCACCGCACAGAACATCAAGTCTGCCAAGAAGATGGTAGAGCGTGCAAAGCCCGAGGTATGGGACGTGCTCGAGGGCATCATCAAGGGTCATCCGGTTATGCTGAACCGTGCACCGACCCTGCACCGTCTGGGCATTCAGGCGTTCGAGCCGGTCCTCGTAGAAGGCCGTGCGATCCGCCTGCATCCGCTGGTATGTACCGCATTCAACGCCGACTTCGACGGCGACCAGATGGCAGTTCACGTTCCGCTGTCCGCAGAGGCACAGGCTGAGGCCCGTCTGCTGATGCTGTCCGCGAACAACCTGCTCAAGCCGCAGGACGGCAAGCCGGTTACCATTCCGTCGCAGGATATGGTCCTCGGCTCCTACTACCTGACCATCGACCGCGACACCGAGCCGGGTACCGGCAAGGTATTCCGCAATGTCGATGAGGCTCTTATGGCTTATAACGAGGGCGTTGTCGGCATCCATGCGCCGATCAAGGTTCGTCTGACCAAGGAGATCAACGGCAAGACCGAGTCCGCTATCGTAGACGCGACCCCGGGCCGCCTGATCTTCAACGAGCGCATTCCGCAGGATCTCGGTTTCGTAGACCGTTCGGACCCGTCCAAGAAGTTCGACCTCGAGATCATGTTCACCTGCGGCAAGAAGGAACTCGGCAAGATCATCGACAAGTGCATCCGTGTTCACGGCTTCCACATCACCGCCGAGGTGCTTGACTCCATCAAGGCGATGGGCTACAAGTATTCCACCAAGGGCGCTCTGACCGTAGCCGTTGCCGATATGCTTGTTCCGGAAGGCAAGGACGAGATGATCCATGTTTCCGAGAAGAAGGTCGCTCAGATCGACCGCAAGTACAAGCGCGGCTTTATCACCGACCAGGAGCGCTATCGTCTGACCGTAGCCGAGTGGGAAGAAACCACCAAGAAGGTTACTGCAAAGCTCCAGGACAACATGAAGGCACAGCGCTACAACCCGATTCATATGATGGCGGATTCCGGTGCACGAGGCTCTATCAACCAGATCCGTCAGCTGGCAGGTATGCGAGGCCTGATGGCTTCCGCCTCCGGTAAGACCATCGAAATCCCGATCAAGTCCAACTTCCGTGAAGGTCTGACCGCCCTCGAATACTTCATCGCGGCCCGCGGCGCTCGAAAGGGCATGGCCGATACCGCACTTCGTACCGCGGACTCCGGTTACCTGACCCGCCGTCTGGTAGACGTTTCTCAGGACGTTATCATCCGCGAGGACGACTGCGGCGCGACCAAGGGCATCTGGGTCGAGGACATCAAGGAAGGCAACCAGATCATCGAGCCGCTGCGTGAGCGTCTGCTCGGCCGTTATCCGGTCGATGACATCTGCGATCCGCAGACCGGCGTGGTCATCGTACCGAAGAGCAAGATGATGAACGAGCACGATGCCGATAAGGTCATCGAGGCAGGCATCACCCGCGTACAGATCCGTTCCGTACTCGAGTGCCGCGCACGCAAGGGCGTTTGCAGCCACTGCTACGGCATCAACCTTGCAATGGGCACTCCGGTCGGCAAGGGCGAGGCTGTCGGTATCATCGCAGCGCAGTCCATCGGCGAGCCGGGCACCCAGCTTACCATGCGTACCTTCCATACCGGCGGCGTCGCAGGTTCGGATATTACGCAGGGTCTTCCGCGAGTCGAAGAGCTGTTCGAGGCACGCCGCCCGAAGAAGGCAGCGACCCTCGCAGAGATCGGCGGCATGGTTTCCATCGAGGAGTCCAAGCGCACCACCGTCAAGACGGTCAACGTTGTCGATCCGAAGACCGGCGAGATGCGTTCTTACCAGCTCGCTTCTTCCTCCGGCATCCGCGTAACCGACGGTCAGGAGATCCCGAAGGGCTTCCAGCTGAACGAAGGCTCGCTCAACCCGCATGACATCCTCCGCATCCTCGATCCGCGCGCGGTTCACGACTACGAGATCAAGGAAGTTCAGAAGGTTTACCGTCAGCAGGGCGTAGATATCAACGATAAGCATATCGAGGTTATCGTCCGCCAGATGATGCGCAAGGTCCGCGTCGAGGACGCAGGCGATGCCGAGGTTCTACCGGGATCCGTTATGGACCTGCTCGAGTTTGAGGACTACAACAACAAGGTGCAGGAGCGCATCGACGCCGGCGAGGAAGATCTGCGTCTGGCTGTCTGCGAGCCGACCCTCATGGGTATCACCAAGGCTTCTCTTGCAACCGATTCGTGGATGTCCGCAGCGTCCTTCCAGGAGACCACCCGCGTGCTGACCGATGCCGCTATCAAGGGCAAGGTCGATCCGCTGATGGGCCTCAAGGAGAACGTTATCATCGGCAAGCTCATTCCGGCAGGTTCGGGCGTTTCCGATTACTGCACCGGCCACTACGAGCAGAACGTAAATCTCGACTGATACAGAGAAATGCGCGAAAACGTATAACGATAAGCGAACAGGGGAACACTGAACGGTGTTCTCCTGTTTTTGTCTATTTTGTCCTGTTTTGCCGGGGAAAATCGGGAGAAATGCACGCAATGCGAAAAAGTCGTAAACCTCGGAAAAAAGTTTGGAAAAATGCTTGACTTTAAGAGGAGAGGACAGTATACTATTGGAGTATGCCGTATAGGAGGGAAAAAAATGCTTTCTGAACTTCATTCGGCGCACAAGGTCATCGGTGTCAAGCAGACGAAAAAGGCCATCAAGGACGGCAGAGCCGCCATGGTCTATGTTGCGCTCGACGCGGAAAAACGCGTCACGGGTCCGATTTACGAGCTGTGCACCGAGAATCACATTCAGATGGTCGAAATCACGACCATGGCTGAGCTGGGCGATGCCGTCGGCATTGATGTCGGTGCGTCCGTCGTTTCCGTGCTCGCCGAATAAAACTGCTGAGAAAGCGCAAAACGCTTTTTCATATATACTTTTGAAAGAAGGAGGAAATAAAATGCCAACTTTTAACCAACTCGTCCGTAAGGGTCGTGAGGCAGTCGTCACCAAGTCTACGGCGCCGGCACTTCAGGTAGGCTACAACTCTCAGAAGAAGAAGGCTACCGACCAGTCCGCTCCGCAGAAGCGCGGTGTCTGCACTACGGTTAAGACCATGACTCCGAAGAAGCCGAACTCTGCTCTTCGTAAGGTAGCTCGTGTCAAGCTGACCAACCAGATGGAAGTTTCCGCTTACATCCCGGGTGAAGGCCACAACCTGCAGGAGCACTCTGTCGTTATGGTTCGCGGCGGCCGTGTAAAGGACCTTCCTGGTGTCCGTTACCACATCATCCGCGGCACTCTGGATACCCAGGGCGTTGCCAACCGCCGTCAGGCTCGTTCCAAGTACGGCGCGAAGCGCCCGAAGGCAGGCAAGTAATCTGCGCCTGATGGCGTGATACTGCGTTGCGCCCACACTTGCGTACTTTTGTACGCGGCGTGCGGTCGCGCCTTGTCTCACACCACCATGCTTGATTACTCCTGTGCAGCTTCCTTTTTGGATGCTGCGAACGGAGCTACAAACCCACAAAGGTTTTGCGAGAAAGTTATTTCAGAGCAAAGCACATTTCTTGCTTTGTCTGAGGCGTTTTATATCCGATTATATAGTCGGGTAATTACCTCGGACAGGCATTGCTACGACAGGATACGCCTGTCGAAGTACCTATGAAATCAAATATTTTTGAAGGAGGGAAGTAAAGTGCCAAGAAGAGGTAATGTCCCCAAGAGAGACGTTCTGCCCGATCCGCTTTATAATTCCAAGCTCGTCACCAAGCTGGTAAACTCTATCATGCTCGACGGCAAGAAGGGCGTTTCGCAGAAGGTTGTTTATGGTGCTTTCGATATCGTTCGTGAAAAGACCGGTCGTGAACCGCTGGAGGTTTTCACCGAGGCTATGGAAAACATCATGCCGACCCTGGAAGTTAAGGCTCGCCGTGTAGGCGGCGCTACCTACCAGGTGCCGATGGAAGTTCGCCCGGAGCGTCGTCAGACCCTGGGCCTGCGTTGGATCACCAAGTACTCCCGCGCTCGTTCTGAAAAGACCATGCGTGAGCGTCTGGCAGGCGAGATCCTGGACGCTTGCAACAATCTGGGCGGTGCTGTTAAGAAGCGCGAGGATACCCACAAGATGGCAGAGGCGAACAAGGCGTTCGCACACTACCGCTATTAATCTGTCGGTTTCCGCATAACGCTTTGAAAGGAGAGCAATATGCCTAGAGAATATTCCCTGGAAAGAACCAGAAATATCGGCATCATGGCGCATATCGACGCCGGTAAGACCACTACCACCGAGCGTATTCTTTATTACACCGGTGTAAACCATAAGATCGGCGATACCCACGACGGTACCGCTACCATGGACTGGATGGAGCAGGAGCAGGAGCGTGGTATCACCATCACCTCCGCAGCTACCACCTGCCACTGGTCCGGCTCTACTCATCAGTTCCCGGAGCATCGTATCAACATCATCGACACCCCGGGTCACGTTGACTTTACCGTAGAGGTAGAGCGCTCCCTGCGCGTTCTGGACGGTTCTGTAACCGTATTCTGCGCAAAGGGCGGCGTTGAGCCGCAGTCTGAGACCGTTTGGCATCAGGCTGACAAGTACAAGGTTCCGCGTATGGCGTTCGTCAACAAGATGGACATCATGGGTGCGGACTTCTACAACGTAGTTGGCATGATGAAGGATCGTCTGAAGTGCAACGCCGTTCCGGTACAGCTGCCGATCGGCTCCGAGGACACCTTCAAGGGCATCGTTGACCTTATCACCATGCGTGCTGAGGTTTACTATGATGACCTGGGCAAGGATATCCGCGACGAGGATATCCCGGCTGACATGATGGAGAAGGCTCAGCAGTATCATGATGAGCTGTGGGAGCACGTTGCTGAGCTCGACGAGGACCTCATGATGAAGTACCTCGAGGGCGAAGAGCTGACCATCAAGGAAGTCAAGGCTGCAATCCGTAAGGGTTGTATCGCAAACGAGATCGTTCCGGTCCTCTGCGGTACCGCTTACCGCAACAAGGGCGTTCAGCCGCTTCTCGATGCTGTCATCGAGTACATGCCGGCTCCGACCGACATCCCGGACATCAAGGGCGTTAACCCGCAGACCGACGAAGAGGACTCCCGTCCGTCTTCCGACGAGGCACCGTTCTCTGCACTGGCGTTCAAGATCGCTACCGACCCGTTCGTTGGCCGTCTGACGTTCTTCCGTGTATACTCCGGTACCGTAACTGCTGGTTCCTCCGTCCTCAATGCGACCAAGGACACCCGTGAGCGTCTTGGCCGTATTCTTCAGATGCACGCTAACCATCGTCAGGATATCGACTGCGTATACTCCGGCGATATCGCTGCGGGCATCGGCTTCAAGAACACCACCACGGGCGACACGCTCTGTGATGAGAAGCACCCGATCATCCTCGAGTCTATGGAGTTCCCGGACCCGGTTATCCGTGTCGCGATCGAGCCGAAGACCAAGGCTGGTCAGGAAAAGATGGGTATCGCTCTCGCCAAGCTGGCTGAAGAGGACCCGACCTTCAAGACCTACACCGATGAAGAGACCGGCCAGACCATCATCGCTGGTATGGGCGAGCTTCATCTGGAGATCATCGTTGACCGTCTGCTGCGCGAGTTCAAGGTAGAGGCTAACGTAGGTTCTCCTCAGGTTGCTTACAAGGAGACCATCCGCCGCTCCGCTGACGTTGATCAGAAGTACGCTCGTCAGTCCGGTGGTAAGGGCCAGTACGGCCATGTTAAGATCATCGTTGAGCCGAACGAGTCCGGCAAGGGCTACGAGTTCATCAACAAGATCGTTGGCGGTGCTATCCCGAAGGAATACATCGAGCCGGTTAACCAGGGTATCCAGGGCGCTATGCAGGCTGGTATCCTCGCAGGCTACCCGGTAGTTGATGTTAAGGTTACTCTGTATGATGGTTCTTACCACGAAGTTGACTCTTCCGAAATGGCATTCAAGATCGCCGGCTCTATGGCGTTCAAGGAAGCGATGAAGAAGGCTGACCCGGTTCTGATGGAGCCGATCATGCAGGTAGACGTTCTGGTACCGGAAGAGTACATGGGCGACGTTATCGGCGACCTGAACTCCCGCCGCGGCCAGATCCAGGGCATGGAGCCGCGCGGCGGCGTACAGGCTATCGCAGCTGCTGTACCGCTGAGCGAGATGTTCGGCTACGCGACCACTCTGCGTTCCCGTACGCAGGGCCGTGGCCAGTACACCATGCAGCCGAGCCACTACACTGAAGTTCCGAAGAGCATTCAGGAGAAGATCATCGACTCGCGCACCAAAAACAACGACTAAAATATCTGCTCTGCCTATTGCATTTTATTGCAATTTGAAGTAGAATAAGTTTATCGTGACTTAGATTTCATTTTACGAGGAGGAAATCCACAATGGCAAAGGAAAAATTTGACCGTTCTCTGCCGCACGTTAACATCGGCACTATCGGCCACGTTGACCACGGCAAGACCACTCTGACCGCTGCAATCACCAAGGTTCTGGCTCTCGAGGGCGATGCTGAGTATCAGGCATACGACGCAATCGACAAGGCTCCGGAGGAGAAGGAGCGCGGCATTACCATCAACACCGCACACGTTGAGTATCACACCGCTAAGCGTCACTACGCTCACGTTGACTGCCCGGGCCATGCCGACTACGTTAAGAACATGATCACCGGCGCTGCTCAGATGGACGGTGCTATCCTGGTTGTATCCGCTGCTGACGGCCCGATGCCGCAGACCCGCGAGCACATCCTGCTGTCCCGTCAGGTAGGCGTTCCGTATATCGTTGTCTTCATGAACAAGGCTGATCAGGTAGACGACGAGGAGCTGCTCGACCTGGTTGAGATGGAGATCCGTGAGCTGCTGTCCTCTTACGATTTCCCGGGCGACGACGTTCCGGTAATCCGTGGTTCCGCTCTGAACGTTCTGACTTGCGAGTCCAAGGATCCGAACGCTCCGGAGTACAAGTGCATCCACGAGCTGATGGACGCTGTTGACTCTTATATCCCGACCCCGGACCGTGCTGCTGACAAGCCGTTCATCATGCCGGTCGAGGACGTATTCTCCATCACCGGTCGTGGTACCGTTGCTACCGGTCGTGTAGAGCGTGGCCAGCTGAAGATGGGCGAGGAAGTTGAGATCGTTGGTCTGATGGACGCTCCGCGCAAGACCGTCGTTACCGGCATCGAGATGTTCCGCAAGCTGCTCGACTACGCTGAAGCAGGCGACAACATCGGCGCTCTGCTCCGTGGTATCCAGAAGAACGAGGTTGAGCGTGGCCAGGTTCTGGCTAAGCCGGGCTCTATCCACCCGCACACCAAGTTCCACGGTCAGGTTTACGTTCTGAAGAAGGAAGAGGGCGGCCGTCATACTCCGTTCTTCAACAACTACCGTCCGCAGTTCTACTTCCGTACCACCGACGTTACTGGCGTTATCACTCTGCCGGAAGGCACTGAGATGTGCATGCCGGGCGACAACGTTGAGATGGACGTTGAGCTGATCACCCCGATCGCTATCGAGGAAGGCCTGCGTTTCGCTATCCGTGAGGGTGGCCGCACCGTAGGTTCCGGCGTCGTAACTGCTATCAACGCTTAATTTCAGTTAAGCAATAGCATAACGCAATTTACAAGCTCCCATGCTTCGGCATGGGAGCTTTTTTGTGCGTAAAATCCTCTTTCCTGCGCATACTATGCGAAGGAGGGATGCAATTATGTCGGAAAATCACGAAAACCGCTATCAGCTCCGGGCCGCCGCGAAGGCGTTCGAGTGGCTGCGCCGCAGCAAACCGGCAGTGGCCGCGAGGGAACAGGAAAAGATGAGCGAGGGTATCTCGCTGCCGCCCAATGAACGGGATTGCGGAACCGCCTGTTCCATGCAGGGCACCGATCGGGAAACGCTGAATGAGTGGTGCAAAGAACACGAAACCTGAAAAAGAGACGCGAAAGCGTCTCTTTTTCAGAAATGGAGAATTGAGAATGGAAAATGAAATTTGGTTATAGTTCTATCATCACGTTCATTCTCCATTCTCAATTTTCAATTATCCCCGGATTTTCTGCTCGGTTTACTTATCCGAACAATTGTGCTATACTATATACTAACAAAGTATTCCCTCCGTGCATAGGCTGATAGCAGGAGGGAACGCTCATGTCTGTTTTTCTGCAATCGGTTCTGGCGGTATTTGCCGCGGTGGGATTTTACACCGTGCTGCACACGGTGTACGAGATCGTCTCCGCGCGGCTGCTGCGGCTGCACGGCTCGGCGGAGCTGACGCTGTACGGCGACGGCTGCGATGCCGTCAGCGAACACCTGATTCGCGCGGCACTGCGCGTGCGGCGGCAGTATTTTTCTGGTCTGCTGATCACATTTGTCGAAATCGGCAGCGGACAGGGACAGAACATCGCCAAATACATGGCGGCACGGCAGGACATAACCTATCTGGAATGACAAGTTGGGACGGTGGGACGTTGGACGAAAGAGAATATTTGATCGTGCGCGGCACGGTGCAGCAGATCGTTTACTACAACGATGAAAACGGCTACGCCGTGCTGCGCCTTGCTGCGGAAAACGGAGCCGAGGTCACGGCGACCGGCACGCTTCCCAACATTGGACTGGGTGAGGAGGTCATTCTGACCGGCTGTTGGGTGACGCACCCGACCTACGGCGAACAGTTTGCGACCGAGGCGTTTGAGCGCCGGCTGCCGACTTCGGTGCGCGGCATCGCAGAGTACCTCGGTTCGGGTCTGATTCGCGGAATCGGTCCGCGGCTGGCGGCAAAAATTGCGGAAAAGTTCGGTGAAGACACGTTTGACATTCTTATGCACGAGCCGGAGCGTCTGTCGGAGCTGCGCGGCATTACCGACCGCAAGGCGAAGGAGATCGGCCGTCAGTTCACCGAACAGAGCGAAATGCGTCTGCTGATGGACTTCCTGAGCGAACACGGCCTGCCGGTCGCGCTCACGCCGCTGCTGTATAAGCGCCTGCACGAAAGCGCCATCGACGCGCTGTGCGAGAACCCGTATCTGCTGTGTGACCCATACTATGATGTGGATTTCAAGCTGGCGGACGGTCTGGCGATGGAGTTGGGGCTGTCGCTGCTGAGCGATGAGCGCGTGGACGCGGGCATTCTGTATACGCTGACCTTCAACCTGAACAACGGCCACACGTTCATCCCGGTGGAGAAGCTGCTGTACGCGGTGTGCATGCTGCTGAGCGACGATGACGTGGTCGTGGACGAGGACCGGGCGCTGCACGGCATTTCCCGTCTGGAGGAGAAGGGACGGCTGGTGCGCGAGCATATCGCGGACCGCGACGCGGTCTATCTACGCGACATGCACGACGCGGAGGCCTATCTTGCTGAAATGCTCAGCTACATGGCAGAGCGCAATTATGAGTACGATTTTGACGTGGATGAGCTGCTTTCCACGCTTTTGGAGAGCAGTGAGTTCACTTTTTCCGAGAAACAGCAGCTTGCGATTTCAACGGCTGCACGCAATGGTCTTGTTATCCTGACCGGCGGCCCGGGCACCGGCAAAACGACCACGGTGCGCGGCATCCTGCAGGTGTTTGAGGCACTGGGACTGGACACGCTGCTCGCTGCGCCGACCGGCCGCGCGGCAAAACGTCTTTCTGACCTGACCGGCATGGAGGCGAAAACCATCCACCGGCTGCTCGAGGCAGGCTTTGCGGGCGGCGGACGCACGGTGTTTGCCCGCAGTGTGACCAATCCGCTCGAGTGCGACGCGGTCATTCTGGACGAGGTGTCCATGGTGGACATCACGCTTATGCAGGCGCTCATAAACGCGCTGCCGCACGGTGCGCGGCTCGTGCTCGTCGGTGATGCCGATCAGCTGCCGCCGGTCGGTCCGGGCAACTTCCTGCGCGACCTGATCACCTCACATCGGGTGCCGACCATTCAGCTGACTGAGATTTTCCGTCAGGCGCAGCAGTCGGATATCGTTATGAACGCGCACGCGGTCAACGCAGGTGAAATGCCCAGGCCATCCGGCGCGGACGGCGACTTTTTCATCATGAAACGGGCGGATCCGGCGTCTGTTATCGAAACGGTGGCACAGCTTTGCGCCCAGAGACTGCCCAAGCACTACGGCTTCACTCCTGCACAGATACAGGTGCTTTCGCCTGCCAAGCGGCACGGCAGCGGAACCATTCCGCTTAACCGCCGTCTGCAGGAGGCGCTCAATCCGCCGAGTGAAAGCAAGCTGGAAAAGCGCTTCGGAGACACCATTTTCCGCGAGGGCGACCGCGTGATGCAGGTGCGAAACAACTACGACATCGTGTGGGAAAAGCAGGGGGACGACGAGCAGGGAACCGGCGTGTTCAACGGCGACGTCGGCGAGATCATCCGCATTTTTCCGCAGCAGGAGTGCATGGTGATTCGCTTTGACGACCGCATTGCGACCTACACCTTCGATATGCTCAACGAGCTGGAGCTGGCGTATGCCGTCACCGTACATAAATCGCAGGGCAGCGAGTTTGACGCGGTGGTGCTCGCTCTGTCGGACGGTCTGCCGCGCAAGCTGCTCACGCGCAACATTCTCTACACCGCGATCACACGCGCGAAGCGCCTGTTGGTTATCGTCGGCAGTCAGGATGTGGTAGCGTATATGGTAAATAACAACCAGAAGGGCAGACGGTACAGCGCGCTGAAAGCCCGTCTTAGGTTAGCTGAAACGCAGTAAAAGGTGCTGATAAAATGCAGAAGAAAGAGAAAAATACCCGCAAGGGATTTACGCTGGTAGAATTGATCGTTATGCTGGTCATTCTGGCGATCCTTGCGGCATTTATGATACCGGCGCTGATACAGTATATCGAGAGAAGTCTGGAGGCATCCGACCTTATCGATGTGCGGGCGGCGTATATTGATGTGCTGACTGCGGTTACGGAGCAGGACAGCGAAAACATGAGCAAGACGGTCAAGCTGAAGCAGAAGCAGGATGACTGGCAGTCGAGAGATCCTATTACAATTGCAGGCATTACCCATTGTAAGACGGATGGAAATACCGAAAACTGGAAAGGAATCCCTACCGCGGGCGGGGAATGCGAGGTGTACTATGACAGCGCAGCGGCTGTGATCGTGTTTGACTGGAAAGGCAAGAGCACAGCGGGCAGCACGATCAAATGGGACGAGAAGCTGCACGACATACTCGATCGGACCGGCATTTTGAAGAAACTGGGTTATAATCAGAATTTTGAGATCGACTCGAAGTGCCCCAATTCCAGTATGGTGCCCGAGGTGAAGAAACAGATCGGAAGC
>OOCB01003290.1_pt1 | contig 16088 bp, 13 predicted proteins | sample 1671351 | NCBI WGS metagenome assembly OOCB01 (sample SAMN06348148, study PRJEB24527) | human gut metagenome | biome: human gut; feature: ankylosing spondylitis patient; material: feces | host: Homo sapiens | place: China | collected 2015-10
GAACCAATCTGGCACACCGGAAACAGGAACTGGAAAAAGATGAAAAATATAAAACAGAACTTCTGATAGCTGCAAAAAAAGCAGAAGCAGCCAATCGGGCGAAGACGGAATTTCTCCAGCGCATGAGCCATGATATCCGGACTCCGATCAATGGAATCTGCGGTATGCTCAATGTGGCAGACCATTATGCAGACGATATGGAGAAACAGACGGAATGCAGGATAAAGGTTAAAGAGGCCTCCAATCTGTTGCTGGAATTGGTAAATGATGTCCTGGATATGAGCAAGCTGGAGTCTGATGAAATCGTTCTGGAAGAGAGCCCGTTTAATCTGAGTAAAATCGCTAAAGAAGCGCTTGTTGTGATCGAACAGATTGCGGCAGAACAGAATATCCGGATTGTGTGGGAGAAGAAAGAAATCATACACCGGGATCTGATTGGAAGCTCAGAGTATGTGAAACGCGTGATGATGAATATCCTGTCGAATGCGGTGAAATATAACAGAGCAAACGGATCTATTTACATCAGCTGCACGGAGATTCCATCCGAACAGCCGGGAATGACGACGATGGAATTTGTTTGCCGGGATACAGGAATCGGAATGACTGAGGAGTTCCAGAAACATATTTTTGAACCATTTGCACAGGAACATGAAGGAAGCCGTACAAAATTTGCCGGAACAGGACTGGGAATGGCTATTTCAAGGAAACTGGTCGAGAAAATGGGTGGGACCATTACCTTTGAAAGCGAAAAAGGCGTAGGGACGACATTTGTGATCCGGGTTCCGTTCAAAATAGATCTGGATGCGGATAAACGGGAAGAACAGAAGGATGTATCAGAAAAATCCATAAAGGGACTTCATATTCTTCTGGCAGAAGATAATGAACTGAATATGGAAATCGCAGAATTTATGCTTCAGAGTGCAGGGGCTGAGGTGACAAAAGCATGGAATGGTCAGGAAACTGTTGAGCTATTCAGAAATAGTGAACCTGGTGAATTTGACGTCATTCTTATGGACATTATGATGCCAGTCACGAATGGTTATGAAGCCACGAAGATGATCCGTTCTCTGGACAGAGAGGATGCAAAGAAAATACCGATCATTGCAATGACAGCAAATGCGTTCACGGAGGACAGACTGAGAGCGAAAGAAGCAGGAATGGATGAACATGTTGCTAAGCCTGTTGATGTGAACTTACTGATAAAAGTAATTCGTAAATCAGTGGAAGATAATTGAAAGGGCCGTGTCCTATAAGCGGTGAAATATAGACAGGAGGGCAGAAATATGACAATGCGGGAATGCTATGAAGCGATCGGAGGAAACTATGAAGATGTCTTAGGACGCCTTCGCAGCGAAGCTCTGATCCGGAAATTTACATTAAAGTTTCTGGAAGATCAGAGTTATCCACAGTTAAAACAGGCCTTGAACGATAAGAATTATGAAGATGCTTTCCGCAGTGCACACACACTGAAAGGGGTGTGTCAGAATCTTTCCTTTGACCGTCTGTGTGAGGTTAGTCATGAATTGACAGAACTTTTGAGGGATAGAACCGGAGAGCAGCCGGGGATACCGGAAGCAATGGAAAAAGTAACAGAAGTATATGAGATGACGATGGAAGAAATAAAGAAGATGTCACATTAAGCAATGCGGCACGACTTGCTGTCTTTGACCAGATGTTTGGAGCATCAGAAAACCCACACGGATGAAGGGGAATAAAAAGATATGGAGAAAACAAAAAATCCTGATTGTAGATGATGCAGAATTCAATAGGAATATGTTGAAGGAGATTCTCGAAGAAACTTATCATTATCTGGAAGCTGAAAATGGAAATCAGGCGATTCAGATGATAGGAGATAATTCAGGGATCGATCTGATGCTTTTGGACATCAATATGCCACAGATGAATGGCTTTGAAGTCTTGGAAATAATGAAAAAAGGCCAAAGAAGAATGGATACGTCGGAATCATTGGATATTTTGATGTTGTAAAGTAGAAAAATACAGAGGGAACTCAGAGGGAGAGTCCTGATGAAAAAGAGAAAATGGAACAGAGCTTTGTCGATGGTTCTGGCGATGGTGACAGTTATATCACTTTTGTCAGGCTGCGGCGAGAAGAGCGCGGAAAAAGAAGACGCAGAAACGATCACGGTGTATTTATGGACCACAAACCTGTATGAAAAATATGCGCCATACATCCAGGAACAGCTTCCGGATATCAATATTGAATTTGTTGTGGGCAATAATGATCTGGATTTCTACAGGTTCCTTCAGGAAAATGGCGGATTGCCGGATATTATAACCTGCTGCCGTTTTTCCCTGCATGATGCAAGGCCCCTGAAAGACAGTCTGATGGACCTTTCCACAACCAATGCGGCAGGCGCCGTCTATGATACATACCTCAGCAGCTTTATGAATGAGGACGGAAGCGTAAACTGGCTTCCGGTGTGTGCGGATGCCCATGGTTTTGTGGTGAATAAAGACCTTTTTGAACAATATGCTATCCCGCTGCCCACAGATTACGAGAGCTTTGTCTCTGCCTGCCAGACATTTGACAAAGAGGGGATCCGTGGGTTTACGGCAGACTATTATTATGATTATACCTGCATGGAAACCCTGCAGGGTCTGTCTGCCTCAGAGCTGTCTTCCGTAGAGGGACGCAAGTGGCGTACCACCTACAGTGACCCGGGTAATACAGAGCAAGAAGGCCTGGACAGTGAAGTCTGGCCGCAGGCGTTTGAACGTATGGAGCAGTTCATCCAGGATACGGGGCTTAGCCAGGATGATCTGGATATGAATTATGATGATATCGTTGAGATGTTTCAAAGCGGCAGGCTTGCCATGTACTTTGGCACCTCTGCCGGTGTAAAAATGTTTCAGGCTCAGGGCATCAACACAACGTTTCTTCCCTTCTTTCAGGAGAACGGTGAAAAGTGGATCATGACTACGCCATATTTCCAGGTGGCTTTAAACCGCGATCTGACACAGGATGAGACACGCCGCAAGAAAGCGATGAAGGTGCTGAACACAATGCTTTCAGAGGATGCGCAGAAGCGGATCATTAGCGATGGTCAGGATCTGTTGAGCTACAGTCAGGATGTGGAGTTCCATTTTACGGAATATATGGAAGATGTGAAGCCTGTGGTCGAAGGAAATCATATGTATATCCGCATTGCGTCCAATGACTTTTTCTCTGCCTCCAAAGATGTGGTTTCTAAGATGATCGCGGGAGAATACAATGCAGCGCAGGCCTATCGGTCGTTTAATGCTCAGCTTCTTGCGGAGGGATCCACTGCTGAGAACGTAGTATTGGATTCACAGAAGTCTTATTCCAACCGTTTCCACAGCAGCGGAGGAAATGCGGCATATTCTGTTATGGCAAACACTCTGCGCGGCCTCTATGGGACGGATGTACTGCTCGCAACCGGAAACAGCTTTACAGGAAACGTGCTGAAAGCCGGTTATACAGAAAAAATGGCAGGGGACATGATCATGCCAAACGGTCTTTCGGCTTACAGCAGTAAGATGAGCGGTGCTGAACTGAAAGAGACAGTTAAAAACTTTGTAGAAGGCTATGAGGGAGGCTTTGTTCCCTTTAACCGCGGCTCTCTGCCGGTGGTCAGCGGTATTTCTGTGGAAATTAAGGAGACAGAGGACGGTTACTCATTGAGCAGCGTTACAAAGGACGGAAAACAAATTCGGGACGAGGATACGTTCACGGTAACCTGTCTTGCGCTGCCAAAACACATGGAGGCTTATCCGGCGGATGGGAATATTGTGTTTGATGGAGGAGACACCACTGTGAAAAACACCTGGACAGGGTATATTTCAGACGGGGATGCCATTCTTGCAGAGCCTGAAGCTTACATGGCTCTGAGGTGAGAAGAATGGACATTAAGAATCATGATACAGATGGAAAGAAGCCTGTCAGAAGAAAGCAAGTAAAGGCAGCTATCCTTATAGCTGTTTTGGTTGGAATCGTTTTGATGGTTTTCCAATATTTTAGATTTGTGTCGAAAACTATTTATGAGGAAAGCGTTTCCCATCTGACGGAAGTTTTTCATCAGTCCGGTAACCTGATGAGAGAGCTGGCAGATAAGAACCTGACATATCTTCATCTGTGGGGAGAGAATCTGCAAAATATTTCCAGTGAAGACGAAATTTGTGACTATATAAAGAAAGCACAGGAAGATGCAGGCTTTTTAGAGTTCTTTTTTCTGTCAGCCGACGGGGACTACAAGATGGTGACAGGGGAAACGGGGTACCTTGGATTGCAGGGAAATATTGAAGAGGAGATCCGGCAGGGGAATGATGTGATAGCGAATGCGGCAGTTCCGGGGAAATCTCAGCTGCTTGTTTTTGCTACGCCCAGGGCCCATGGAATTTATCAGGGATTTGAATATGATGCCATTGCCATTGCGTATGAAAACTCTGATGTCGTAGCCCTGCTGGATATTTCTGCGTTCAATGGAAATACCCAGAGTTTTATTATTTATCCGGATGGCCGTGTTGTGGTCGATCATTCTTCTGAGACATGGGGGAAGGTGTATAATTTCTTCAGTGTTCTGCGAGAGAATTCCGATCTGTCTGAAAAAGAGCTCAACGAGCTTTCAGAGAAGTTTAAAGCAGGATATACCGATGCGATGATGGTCAACCTGGACGGAAGAAACTATTATCTGGTCTATGAAAAAGCGGACATTCAGGATTGGGTATTTCTGGGACTTGTACAGGAGGATATTGTCAATGCCAGTATGGACGGTCTGCTGCGCAGTACGATGCTTCTTGTTGGTGCGGTCGTGTTCTGTATTGCTGCCGTTTTTATTGGCCTTATTATTCAAAAAAGCAGGGCAAGTCTTAGAAGAAAGGATACGGAGATCCTGTATCGGGATGAGCTGTTTCAAAAGCTTTCAATGAACGTGGATGACGTCTTCCTGATGCTGGATGAAAAAACATATCAGGCAAATTACATCAGCCCAAATGTGGAAAAGCTGCTGGGTATTACGGTAGAACAGATTCGTAAAGATATTTATATTCTGGAAAAACTGCATCCGGAGGAACAGGAAGAACCGGAGAAAAATTATCTGGATGGGATCCAGACCTCGGAACAGCGGGAATGGGATTTTGAATGTGTTCATCAGCAAACAGGAGAACGGCGCTGGTTTCATATTGTGGCAATGGGCAGCGAGGTGGACCGGAAAAAGAAATATATTCTGGTTATGTCGGACCGTACCTCTGACAGGAAAATGAATCAGGCCCTTTCTGAGGCAGTACGTGCAGCGGAGACAGCAAACAGGGCAAAGAGTACGTTCCTTTCCAATATGTCTCACGATATCCGCACACCAATGAATGCGATCATCGGCTTTACTACACTGGCTGTCAATAATATTGATGATAAGAAAAGAGTGCGGGATTATCTGAGCAAGATCCTTTTCTCCAGCAACCATCTGCTCTCACTGATCAACGATATCCTGGATATGAGCCGGATTGAGAGCGGAAAGATCCATCTGGAAGAAACAGAGGTCAGTCTGTCGGGTGTGCTTCATGACCTGAAGACGATTATCAGCGGGCAGATCCATGCAAAGCAGCTGGAACTCTATATAGATGCTATGGATGTGACGAATGAGGACGTCTATTGTGACAAGACGCGTCTGAATCAGGTGTTGTTGAATCTTTTGTCCAATGCAGTCAAGTTTACACCTGCAGGAGGTACCGTTTCTGTTCGGCTGAAACAGTTCCCGGGGACAACAAAAGGCAGTGGACTGTACGAGATCCGGGTAAAGGACAACGGAATCGGCATGAGTCAGGAATTTGTACAGAAGATCTTTTCTCCTTTTGAGAGGGAGCGGACTTCCACAGTCAGCAGAACCCAGGGAACAGGGCTTGGCATGGCCATTACCAAGAATATTGTGGATTTGATGGGCGGAAGCATTGAGGTCCAGACAGAACAGGGCAAAGGGACTGAATTTATTGTTCGTCTGCCATTTCGGATTCAGCCTGGACACCACCGCATAGAGAAGATCACAGAGCTGGAGGGTCTGAAGGCGTTGGTTGTAGATGATGACTTCAATACCTGTGACAGTGTGACAAAAATGCTTGTGAGAGTTGGGATGCGCTCGGAATGGACCCTTTCCGGCAAGGAGGCTGTTCTCCGCGCACGTCAGTCGGTGGAACTGGGAGACGCGTTCCATGCTTATATCATCGACTGGCGTCTGCCGGATATGAATGGTATCGAGGTTACCCGGCAGATCCGCAGCCTCGGTGATGATACGCCGATCATTATCCTGACGGCATATGACTGGTCAGATATCGAAGTGGAAGCCAGAGCGGCCGGAGTGACTGCGTTCTGTGCAAAACCAATGTTCATGTCAGATATCAGAGATACCTTGATGACTGCTATCGGCCAGAAACAGGCAGAGGCAGAGGCTGCAATCCTTCCGGCAGCAGGTTTGGATTTCAAGGGCAGATGTATCCTGCTTGTGGAAGACAATGAACTGAACAGTGAAATTGCAGTGGAGATCCTCAATGAATATGGTTTCCTGGTTGACACTGCCAAAAACGGAGCAGAGGCAGTGGAGAAAGTTAAGAATTCAAAGCCGGGAAATTATGATCTGGTGCTGATGGATGTGCAGATGCCTGTAATGAATGGATATGAGGCCACTAAACAGATCCGTGCTCTGGCGGATCCGTGCCTGGCTGGAATCACCATTCTTGCCATGACTGCCAATGCTTTTGATGAGGATAGAAAGAAAGCTCTGGAATGCGGTATGGATGGATTCTTATCCAAGCCAATCGTTATTGAGGAACTGGTTGGCATCTTGCAGAAGAACCTGGATTAAGGGCGAATGCATATCGGCAAGGTAGTCTGCATACAATGTTCCGATTGTCCATCACCATGGGCAATCGATAGCGAAAAAATATGGCTGAAACAGCCAAAAGCCGCTTCAGCTCTCGATTTTTCCTATTTTCAGCATATATCTAAATTGGTCACACATGACAGAAAGTCCTGATTTCGTGAGAAATCAGGACTTTTTCTGCACCTTTTCGTCCAATATCTTACTTGCCGTTTTTCTGACCCAAACGCTCTTTAGAAGTAAGCGTCAAACCTACCCGCGTATAAAAAGGTTGCCAACTCAAGGAGCTTTTGCTCACCGAGATGGCGGTCTTTTATTTATGAGTCATATACCATCAGTTGACAAGGGCAAACATGCTTTCCAGCGGCCTAAATAGCCGCTGATTTTGTCATTGTCCTTGGCTTGCGCCAGCAATCCTTCGTCCGCTTCCGCATCAGCGCCCATTTTTGCTTGCTGGAAAGTCCTTCGGAGTTTTTCGGAATCGGAAACGGCGGCTCAGCGAGGCTGACGAAGCAGCCGGGCTGCCGCCCGGCAATGAGGGAAACGAAGCTGGACGTTGTTTCAGTTTCGAAAAACCGTGTTTGTCCTTGTCAACTGATGGCAGCATTCTTTCTGGGCGTTTGTGGGAAGAAGCTTTTCAGCCCATGCTTCATCAGTTTCGCTCAGTTGCGGCGCGTTTTGCAGAACCCACAGCAGATAGCGGTACGGATCTAAACCGTTCTCCTTCGCCGTTTCAATCAGGCTGTAGATCACGGCGCTGGCCTGCGCGCCACCGGTTGTATTGGCAAAGAGCCAGTTCTTCCTGCCCATCACAAAGGGCTTAATGCTGCGCTCGGCACGGTTGTTGCTCAGCTCCAGACGGCCATCCTCCAGATACCTCGTCAGGTACGGCCACTGCTCCAGCAGGTAGTGAATGGCCCTGCCCATCGCGGATTTCGGCGCCGTTTTCACCTGCATCTCATTTGCCCATGACAACAGCGCGTCTAAAACAGGCTTTGCCTGTTCCAACCGCTTTTCGTATCGTTCCTCCGGTGTCAGCTCTGCAAACGCCTGCTCCAGCTTGAAAAGTCGGGAGCAATAGCATTCGCCAATCGCTGCCGGGGAGTCCTTTTGCATCTCCTTGGGCAGCGTTTGCAGCGCCTCGTCAAATTTTCGCCGCGCGTGGGCCCAGCACCCAACCACCCGGATATTCTCAGGAAGCTTGTGGTAGCCCTAATATCCGTCTGCGTGCAGCCAGCCTGAGAAGCCTTTCAGGAAAGCCTCCGCGTGCTCCGCTTTTCGGGTGGGCTGGTACTCATACAGCACAATGGCCTGTTTCGCGCAGCCGCTGGTGCGATACAACCACATATAGGACTTGCTGGCGGAGGAACGCCCCGGTTCCTTCAGCACCTGCAAGGTCGTTTCGTCGGCGTGCAGCACCGGCTCCCTGCAAAGCTGCTCGCGCAGCGTATCGTAGACTGGCCGCAGCCACTTCTCCGAAGTGTTCAGCAGCCAGTTGGCCATGGTCTGCCGGGACAGCTTCAGGCCTTGGCGCTCAAATTCCTGCTGCAACCGGTACAGCGGCGAGTACATGACGAATTTCTGTGCTGCCAGATAAGCCACCGCCTCCGCAGAGGCAAAGCTGCCGGGCAGCAGCGCAGGCTCTTTCGCCGTCTTTGCAATGTTGGCTTCACCGGTCTCCTGCTCACAGTTCTTGCAGGCGTAGGTGTAGTACACGTCCTCGCGTACCCAGAACTTTGCCGGTTTCATCATTAAGCTGCGGCGGACTTCCTTGCCAATCTCCACCAATTTGCTGCCACAGGCAGAGCAGATCCGTTCATTCTCCGGCAGGCGGTGCTCCACTACCTCGGTGCGAGTTCCATCAGGGACGACATCCAGCACATTGCCGGACTGCCGTTTGCGCTCGTGCGCCTTCACGGCGATCTGCTTCTCCGTGGCGGCCTTTGTGCCGAAGGCGTAGGCCTCCAGCTCATTGTAGGTCAGGCTCATCTGTTCCGCCTGCTCTGAAGAACGGCCAAACAGCTTCTTTTTAGACAGCTTCAGCTGCTCCAGCAGCCACTCATTTTGCAGCGTCAGGCTGGTGATGACCTGCGCCTGTTCCTGTTCACGGGCGGCAAACTTTGCTTCCAGTCTTGCATGCGTCTCTTCCAGCTTGGCGCTCTTTGCTTCCAACTGCGCATTTTCCTGCTGCAAGCGCTCATATTCCGCATGGGAAATGGTCGCCATTTCCTCCGTGTTGCTTGTCTGCATCTCTCTGTTTTCCATGCAAACATTGTACCACAGAGCGCGGAAAAAAGCCAGTATTTTCAATGGCTTTCGGCCATTTTCCCTGCTCAGACTGTGGTCGATCCCGTCACCGGTCGGTGGGCTTTCGGCTGCTCGATTTGCAGTCCCTCCATGAGCCAGCGGTACTGCTGCGGTGTTAAAGTCTTCACCTCGGATTCAGAGCGCGGCCATTGGTACGCGCCCTGTTCCAGTCGCTTGTACAGCAGGATAAAGCCATCTTTTTCCCAGTACAAGCCCTTGATACGGACTCGCCGCCGTCCGCAGAACAAAAATAATGTGTTGGTAAATGGATCCAGTTCAAACTACTGCTGGACCAGCCGCGCCAGACCATCTATGCCTTTACGCAGATCCGTGCAGCCACAGGCAATATAGACTTTATCTGCACCAGTGAAGTCATTCAGCATAGGCGCAGCAGCTCCACCAGCATTTTTAGCTGTTCCGCATCGCATCCTGAGTAAATGTCCAGACTGGCACTGCCGATATGCAGTGTGGCGCAACGTTCCGAAACGTTGCGAGACATTTTCTTCGGTTCCGGCATCTCCGCAAAGGTCACAGCCGGCACACCGGAGCACGGCGCTTGGTTGGCAGCAGTTAACAGCTCCCGTTCCCAGCGGTAATAGGTGGATGCGTTGATTCCTTCTTGTCTGCACCACGCCCGCACTGGCAGACCACTGCTTCGGCAATTCCCGATTTGTGCCGCCCACTCCTTCTGCTTCGCACGGTGTTTCAACTCTGCACTTGTCATCCCCATACCTCCAATATGACAGTAGCGGAACGTTTCGCAACGTTCCGCTACTATTGTCTCATGCATGTCTATGCGCGGGTAGGTTTGACGCTTACGTTAGAACGCGGTGCAGCATATGCAGGAAACTGTCCGGTGACATGGGTCCTCCAGTGGGTGATAGGAATACCCATTCGCTGTTCCCAACCTTATATTTCTGCATTTTCAGAACGCTTATCGCATCTGCTGACAGCGGCAGGGTGCGGTAGGCGTTTTTTGTTTTCAGCGGTGCGTTTTTTGGACGGTCAAGAAGTCTCTTTTCATTGGTTTTCAGCGTTATTCCGCGCCGCCGGCCAGTTCCTGTGCCTCAGCAATATACTGCTCTACCAGATTCTGCTCCGCCATTTCCGCGATGATACCGTTGAAATACTCCACAAGGTCTTCCTTGCCCTTCTGGACCGCACCGGCAAAGCCATCATCCTCATAGGGGATACCCACATCCTGAATCATCAGGTCCGGGTTCTGCGCCACATAGCCGGCAGCCACAAGGCTGTTGGTGAATACCATATCCACCTTGCCGCTCTTGAGCTCCATGATCTCGTCCTGGAATTTGACCAGACCCACGGTATTCTCCTCGCCGATGGCGTCATGGGCGATCTGCTCCTGAACAGTGCCGGTCTGCACAGCGCCCTTGTGGCCTACGAGATCCTCCATGGTCTGGAACTTATCGGCGTCCTCCGTGCGGATGAGCACGATCTGCTTATTGCGGTAGAACACATCCGTGAAGTCCACGGCCTTTTTTCTCTCCTCATTGGGGGTCATACCGGCCATCACCAAATCAAAGTCGCCCTTAGCCAGACTGATGAGCAGGCTGTTAAAGCTCATATCCACAACCTTCAGCTCCACGCCCATCTGATCCGCAAAATACTGGGCGATGGCAATGTCGAAGCCAACGATGGTGTCCTTACCGTCAATCTCCGTATGGAACTCATAGGGCGGATAGTCAGCGGAGGTGCCTACCACCAGCACACCGGCCTTCTTGATGGCGTCCACATTGGGCGTGGAGGAGGTCTCCTCCTGCGCGGTGTCTCCGGCCGGGTCGGAAGTGGTATCCGCCGCAGCGTCATCCTTTTTCGCGCCGCAGGCGGCGAGGCTGAAAACAGTCATAACGGCCAGCAGCAGGGCCAGCGCCTTTTTCATCTTTTTCATATCAATATTCCTCTTTGTTGTTCTATTTTATTCCCACAACGGCTTGTCCCACAGCTTGACCTTGGTGCCGATGCCCATTTTCGCGGCATTTTGATAAAGCTGATAGCCGATCATGATGTCCAGCGCGCCGATACCCATGGAGGTAGCGAACACGAACTGATCGTCAGAGGTACGGCCGGTCTTCTTACCCAGCACCAGATCGCCCAGCTCGGAAACGCCGTTCTCGTCGATCTCGCCGTTGTTGTAGAGCTGTGCCACCGCCTTGCCGTTATAGGTGATCATCTGCTTCCAGTAGTCGATGCAGATGACATCCGCGCTGCGGACCACATCCAGATCAACTTCGTTGGAGGCCATGGACACCAGACCGCAGCCGGGGGTCAGCCAGCTCTTGTCCACAAAGGGCTTTGCCGCCGTGGTCTCCGTCACGATAAGCTGGGACTTCTGCGCCGCGCCCTTGCTGTCCTTGGTGGGGATGATCTTCACATTGGGATACTTGGGCTGCAGCTCTGCGGCCACGGCCTCCGCCTTGGGTACATCCAGATCGCACAGATACATGGTCTTCACCGTGGGGATAGCCTCCGCAATGGCCATGACCATCGTCCGGCCGATGACGCCGGCGCCCACAAGGCAGGCAGTCTCGGTGTTGGAGGGAGCGGTGTATTTTGCCAGCAGGCCGCCCACAGCGGAGGTCCGCATAGCGGTGACCAGCGTACCGTCCAGAATGCAGAACGGCAGCACGGTCTCGGGGTCACTGAGGATGGTGATGTCAATGCCGTAGGGGATGCCCGGCGTGTGAGCATTCTTCTTGGACTCCGCCGCCCACTTAATACCGCCGATGTTCACATCGCCGCCGATGTAGCAGGGCATGGAGTTGAAGAAGCTCTGCCAGTTGTCATCATCAGGGATGCGGGTGCGGACCTTGGGCGGGTTCTTGATAAGGCCCTGACCCATGAGCTCATAGGTCTTTTCCGTGACCTTCAAAATCTGCTTCATGTCCAGCAGACCGGCCTTGATAACGTCCTCCTGCTTCAGAAACAGGATCTCAGAGTCGATAGAATGCAGCATAATTAGTTCCTCCCGAATAGCTTTATTTTTATATTTGATTTCAAATCACATTGATGACCTTGGATAAAAATTCCTTTGTGCGGGGATTCTGGGGATGCTCAAAAATTTGCTCCGGCGTCCCCTCTTCGGCGATCTGGCCCCCGTCCATGAACAGAACCCGGGTCCCCACCTTGCGGGCAAAGCCCATCTCGTGGGTCACCACCACCATGGTGATACCGTCCTTCGCCAAATCGGAAATGACCTGCAGAACCTCGCCTACCATCTCCGGGTCCAACGCGGAGGTGGGCTCGTCAAAGAGAAGCACATCCGGCTCCATGGCCAGCGCCCGGACAATGGCAATTCTCTGCTTTTGTCCGCCGGAGAGCTGACTGGGATAGGACCCCGCCTTATCGTCAAGGCCCACCCGCTTCAAAAGCGTCATGGCCTTGGCCTCGCTCTCCGCCTGGGACAGTCCCTTGACCTTGATCTGGGAAATGGTGATGTTCTCCAGCACCGTCAGGTTGTTGAACAGGTTGAACTGCTGGAATACCATCCCCACCTTCTGTCGGTGCCGGTTCACATCAAAGCCCTTGGCCGTGATGTCCTGTCCTTCAAAGAGAATGGTACCCGCTGTGGGCTGCTCCAACAAATTCAGGCATCGGATAAATGTGGATTTGCCGCCGCCGGAGGGGCCGATGATGACCACCACATCCCCCTTGGAAATGGTTTCGTCCAACCCGTCGAACACTGTCAGCTCGCCGAACTTTTTCTGAAGGCCCTTGATTTCAAACAGAACATTATCGTTCACTTTTTTTCATTCTCCCTTCAAAAATGTTCAGCCCCTTGCCGAGACAAATGTTCAGCGTCAGGTAGATCAGTGCGGAAATGTAATAGCAGGGCAGCGGGTTATAGGTTGCCGTAATCACGATGCCGTTGTTGTACATCAGATCGCTGATGCCTAAGTATTGGATAATGGAGGTCTCCTTCACCATGGTCACGAACTCGTTGCCGATGGCCGGCAGGATGTTTTTCACCGCCTGCGGCATGATGATGTACCGCATGGCCTGACTGCCGTTCATGCCGCAGGACCGGGCCGCCTCCATCTGGCCCTTATCCACTGCCTGAATGCCCGCCCGGATGATTTCCGCGATGTAGGCCGCCGAGTTCATGGACAGTGCAATGATACAGGGGATGGCCCGCTCCAGATCCACGCCGAAAATGCTGCCGGAGGGGTACTTGATGAAGTCCAGTTGGAAATATACGATGTATAGCTGCACCAGCATAGGCGTGCCGCGAATCACGGTGATGTACAGCCGGCTGAACCAGTTCAGCACCTTGATTTTGGAAAGCCGCATCAGGGCAATGGCGCAGCCCAGCAGTGCGCCGCAGAAAACAGTGACCAGCGCCACTAAAATGGTTGTGCGGGTGCCTCGCAGAAAGTATTGGTAATAATTGGCTGCGATCTCCAGAATGCTCATGTCATTCACTCCGTTGCTCTCTTGATGCTGCTATTGTATATTTATTCACTTCATTTGTCAATATCCAAATAAATATTCATTTTTACTTTGTAGCTGCGCATAAAGAAAAGGTCGGCCTATTTCCTTTCCCCTGTGAAACTGCACAGATACGCTTCGGCGGCCGCTGCCCGCTCCGGCTGTAACCGTTTTTTAACCAAATCGTATTCGCTTGTTCACAGTTTGTTCATGATTTAGAATTGCCTTTCCGCTATGGTAGATTTTGTAGAACCATCTGCATTTTATCTGAGGAGGTTTTTTTATGAAACAATTTTTCAGAAAACGGTTCCCATCCCTTTTGCTGACACTAATCATGGTCATGACCATGATTCCCGCCGTGTCGGCCAGGAGCGCCGACATCACCTACACCGTCAGGCCCGGCTCGGACACATCCTTTGATGTCAGCGACTTTGAGAGCTTTTACACCAAAAACTGCTCCGGCACCTTCAAGTATGTGGAGTTTCAGGTCGGTACCAGCAGCTACAATAATTTCAGCGGCTATGTCACCTATGAGGGCGACGCTCTTTCCCGTACGGGACTGACCAGCAATGATTTCTACTACGATGATTCCTATTATGGAGATTACCCCATCAAGCGTCTTGCTTTAGAGGCTGACAAGAACGCCGCTACCGATTCCATTGAGATTGGTTTCACTGTTTACGGCGGCTCCGGCAATAACACAAACCAGTATGCCGAGGGCACGCTGGCGCTGGAAGTCTCCAAGTCCGGCAGCTCCAGCTCCTCCAAGGGCGATATCTCCTACACCGTTAAGGCCAATGATTCCGTTTCCCTCAGCGGCCGGGATTTTGATAAGTTCTATGACAACAACTGCTCCGGCAGCTTCAAGTACGTGGTCTTTGACCGTCCCTCCAGCTCCGACTATGCTGACGGTTATATCTACTACCGCTACGGCAAGAGCAAGGAGAACTATTTCTCCCGCAGTGAACTGAATAGTTACAAATTCTACTACAGCGACAGTGACTACGGCGATTATGACCTTGACCAGTTGAGCTTTGTCTCCGACAGGAGCTTTACCGGCCCCGTCAAGCTCTCCTTCACCGTCTACGGCGGCTCCGGCTCCAAGACCAACCAGTCCGCCTCCGGCACGCTGGTCATTTCCACCGGCAGCAGTTCCACGGTATCCCGCTACAGCGGCAACATCCGCTACAGCACCACCCCCGGTACCGCGCTTCAGATCAACCCCAATGACCTTGCCCGGTTCTACAGCAAGAACGTCCCCGGCGCTGCGCTGCGTTATGTGGTCCTCACCGGCATTCCCTCTACCGGCAGCCTGTACTATAACTATTACGGCACCAGCCAGTACGGTATTTCCAGCCGTATGCAGCTGACGTCCTCCTCCGCCTCCGGCAAGGTGTTCTCCTTCAGCCCCTCCAGCACCAGTGAGTACGCCCTGTCCGAGCTGACCTACATCCCCAGCGGCAGCAATTACTGCACGGCGGTCTCCTTCGCGGCCTACGGCTCCGATGGCAGCACCGTCACCGGCAGCATTCTCATTTCCGTCACGGCCTCCGCCGTGGCTGAGGTGTACACTGTGGCCACCAAGGGTACCTCTGTCAGCTTCCCGGCCTCCTCCGTGTACAGCGCCGTGTCTGCCGCCACCGGTTCCGGCCTTGCCTCCATCCAGCTTCTGGAGCTGCCCACCGCCACCTCCGGCGTGCTGTACTGCGGCTCCACCCGTGCTGACCTCACCACGAATTATAGCTATACCAGCAGCTCCGACTCCATGACTCAGCTCCGCTTTGTTCCTAATGGCGCCTATACCGGCTCCGTTTCCATTCCCTACGTGGCGCTGGGCAGCAGCGGTACCGCCATTGCCGCCGGTACGGTGAGCATCGGTATTGTCAACAGCGTGAAGAAGTTCACCGACATCTCCACCTCTACATGGTGCTATAAGTACATCACAGAGCTTTCCGACGCCAATATCATCTCCGGCTATTCCAACGGCTCCTTTCAGGAGAAGAACACCATCACCTACGGCGCGGCGCTGAAGCTCATCATGCTGGCCGCCGGCTACTCTGAGCAGGCGCCCACCACAAAGGGCAGCACCTTCAGCGGCTATCTGACCCGCGCCAAGGCCGATGGTCTGGTAGAGGGCAATCCCAAGCTCAACGGCTCCATCACCCGGCTCCAGATCGCCCAGATCGCCGCTAAGGCCATGAAGCTCTCCGTCACCAATCTCTCCAACAAGAAGCCCTTCACCGACACCAACGACGTCTACGTGCAGGCTTTGAATGCCGCCGGTATTATCGAGGGCTATTTTGCCAACGGCTCCAGCACCTATAAGCCCAATAACACCCTCACCCGCGGTCAGGTTTCCGCTATCGTCTGGAGAATGCGGAACTACAACAAATAAATTCCACATCGCATAAACAAAGGGCCTGTTGCAAAATAGGCTCACGAAGGACACGGGGGGAAAAGGTCTTTCTCTGACCTTTTGCCCCCGCGTTT
>OOCB01003292.1_pt1 | contig 16081 bp, 11 predicted proteins | sample 1671351 | NCBI WGS metagenome assembly OOCB01 (sample SAMN06348148, study PRJEB24527) | human gut metagenome | biome: human gut; feature: ankylosing spondylitis patient; material: feces | host: Homo sapiens | place: China | collected 2015-10
ATTTCTTTTCCATTTTTGTCAGTATATTTAATATATTTTTGCATACATTTCTACAGCTTTCTTTTTTCTTTTAATATAGCAGTTTGCTAGGAAATAGTCAAGATTTGTGGATGATTTTTGGCGGATTTAAAAAATCCCTGCTTACTTCTGCAGGGATTTGGTTTGCTTAAGTGTTCTTTATTTTTTCTTCTTTTTCTTTTCAGAAGAACAGGCTTTTTTGTAGAGCTTTTTCAGGCCTTTTTTCATCTTCTTATTATTCTTTCCGGAAATCTGGAAATCTACAACATCAACGAAGAGCGGGAAATTCCCGGTCGACCAAAAGTCGTCCGCGGGTCAAATGTTCCGGTTTTAACTTCGCACGCGGGTTTGAATCCACGTTCGAAGTCTGGTTACGAGCCGGAACGGCGAGTTATCAATATGCCGGATACGTGCGGTAACAAAATTTCCACAAAAATGTCTAACATTTACAAAAATTAAGCATATTAGAAGAAAAGAAAAGAGTATTCCGCGAAGCGGGAAGCAAAACGTAGTTTTGCAGGCGGTCCAGCCTGCAAGACTGGCGGGGTTTGTGACAGCGCCCCATTAATTTAATCTGGTAACGAGCCGATATGGCGAGTTATAAATAAATCCCGCATACGTGCAATTAATTACGTTAAAAAACCACCTGGAGGTGCAAATAAGTATGTATAAACTGTTTGTTTTAATATTTTGTATAGGGGCAGTGATGATTCTTGCAAGTATTGCATTAATTTGCTGCATGAATCAGGAAAAAAGAGGGTATAGGATACAGCTTGCCGGCGCATTCGTAACCGGTGTTGGCCTTTCCGGAATCGTGTTCACGCTATTCGGTATTGGTCCGGCAATCTTAATTGGCCTGATGTGTGTGCTGTACATAATCATCAATATTCTGTCGAATTAGAAGAGAGGAAAAATAATGAGAAAACTAATCGGAAAACTATATGCCAGTTCTGTTGTCCGGTACGTGTTCTTCGGAGGATGTACAACGCTGGTTAATCTGGTCAGCTTTTACCTGCTGCGGCGTGCAGGTGTCGGGATTAACCTTGCAAATCTGGCTTCAATCGTGCTGGCTGTATTGTTTGCATATGTAGTTAACGCCAGGTTCGTATTCCAGGCAAGGCCGGAAACAGTAATGGAAGAGCTGCAGGCATTTGTTAAATTTGTAGGAGCCAGGGCACTGACGATGTTTGTCGAGCTTGGCGGTGTCTGGCTGCTGGTGGAACAGATGAAGCTGAATGATATGCTTGGAAAATTCCTGACGCAATTTGTTGTACTTATACTGAACTATGTGTTTAGCAAGTTTTTTGTTTTTGCAAAAAGATAAGAATTTCAGCAGCCGGCCGGCTGCTTTTTCTTATTCCCTGATTTTTCCAGCATATTAAGAGAGCAATAAAAAAATTGAAAAAAGAAAGGAAAAAGAAACTATGAAAAAAATGAATCAGCAGGAGTTTATGAACATTTTATGCATTCTTGCCAAAATGGATGAAAGATGCGCTGACAGGATTATTAAATCAACGCAGCAGTCTTTTATTGAAGTAAAATCTGCCTCTGACTTTACTAAGCAGTATGAATCTGTTTGTGTTGATGACCTGTATTTTAACTACATGTTCGACAGGATGGATGTTCCTCAAGCTGCCGAAGAAGTCATAAACAGAATTACAAAAGCAAAGCAGGTTGTCATGAAAACTGTTCAGGAAGAGCAAAAGGTTATAGGTATTGACGGTAATCATGTTCTTGATATCTTAAACCGTATCATGCATGATGCCGACAATATGCCGCCTGAAGAACCAGAAGAACCTGAAAAACCTGAAGAACCTGCTACACCGGTTGTGCAGCCTGTGCTTACAAGACCAGTAATGTCCAAAAAGGAAAGTTCCTTCGATGACATGATGTCTGCCCTGGAAGACGAAGATGAAGAGGAAGTAGGCAATACTTCTACAGCTCCGGAGCATAATGACTCTAAAAAACCTGACACATCGGATGACCTGTATAACGCTTTTGATGACGAAGATAGTGACCTGCTGTCTGCGTTAGAGGAGGAAGAAGATGGCATTGCTGAACAGAATCCGGCAGAATCTGACAACGACGAAACGGAAGAGGAACCAGAAGAAACTCAGGAAGAGGAGCCAGAAGAAACTCAGAAAGAGCAGTCAGATGGCTTATCTCTTGACGAATCTAACGGCGAGCCTGATGATACCGAAGAGGGTCAGGAAAAGGAATCTGTTGCCGTGGATATAGAGCAGGAAATGAAGGATGCGTTTGCGAAAATCCTCAATTTCAAGTATCGGCCAAGCAGCAGCGAAGAGGAGGAAGCAAAAGAGATTTTTGATACCCTTGTGAAAGGGGCGTCAAGAAATTTTTTCGCAAAACCGGCGAGCATAAAGTACGATGTAAAAGAAGAAGCAAAAAAGCCGGTAAATCCAAATGGAAATGTGAGCCTCGGAGACGTGATTGCCGCAGCATTGGGAATGCCGGAAGCTGGAAAGCTGGATACAGACACCGGAGACACAGGAGATGATTTTGATTTGTAGTATACAAAAGCAGCCAAATTACTGGCTGCTTTTTTTGTTCGGCAAAAATTTGCGGCGCTGCTGCATATACAGTATTATATATACATAAGAAAGAGGAAAGTAATTCCTCTTGTGCATAAGACGGATTCGCCGCCGCAATTCCTTTCTTTGTTTCTAAAGTACCGCTGCCGTTCTGACAGCGGTACTTTTTTGTATATCTCCAAAACATATTTAATTTGGGGCAGATTCGTCATTTACGGAGACAATGACCGATATGATGCATGCCGCCAGAAACGGGGCAATATATTTTGCATTGTTCTGCACCTGCACTACCGAAGATGAGACAATGTCCCCAAGCGCGAAAAACAGGTCGTAGCATATGACCAAAAGATAGTAGATTCCTGACAAGATGCCGGCAATCGTCGCTGCACCTGCCCCTTTTATGATACACACAATATTGATGATTCCAATCACGCCAGGCATAACAATACACAGTATGAACGGAATAATCCACGGCCAGATATGTCTATCGAAGTAATAACCAAGGATTGTGTCGCCATTCGCAATATATGTAACCCCTGAATACAGTATGGCCGCAAGGAATATCAAGCAAAGCACTGATTTTTCTTTTTTCTTCATTTTTTTCACCTCCATTTATTAAAACATTTTTGCAATTAATATGCAAAACATCTAAGTTTTCGGCATATTGGGTATATAAAAAACTGCATACTGCAGAGAGGAGAAAAATATGGCAAAAAATAAGCCGAAAAATACAGAGCATGATTTGAAATCAGAGTTACATAAAAAACCTGCAAAACCAGTCACGAAACCGGTAGTAAACCAGAAAACACAGCAAAAGAAGAAGAAAAAGAAAAAACCAAATGAAGAGAAAAGAAACCAGCAGAGGGTGGAAGTGCAACGTTTTATTGGTGCTGTAAACAGATTGAAAAAGCAGATTCGCCTGCCGCGGTATTCCATATTCCAGACTATAGATATCAAAATTGTAACAAAAATGCTGAAAAAAGATGTAAGACGTGTAATTGTGGTGCAGCCAGTGTTAAAAGATTGTTCACTTGGATATGTAAAACCAATGGAATACCGGTATGACAACACATGGACGGTTGACATGGTGAAAAAAGATATCGCTACAGCGATACTTACGACAAAATACAGTCTGACATTATCAGAAGATGCAGAAATGAATTTGAAGCATGAAGTATGGGATATGGTAAAAAGACGGAAAGAAGTAAGTGTCAATGCAGAGTTTATCCCTTTTATCATGAAAGAAATGTACGGATATTTCTGGCTGGCAAATTCTGTTCTGTGTGGACACGGTGAAAAAGGTAGCCCGGCGGAACACCGTATTTCAAATGCTGCGATTGATGAAACTGGTAAAATTACTTTTACATATTACCAGACACGCTTTTCATATGAAGATGGCATATTGAAGAACAGCAAGGCGAGCGAACAGAAAAGGCTTGCGGATTTCATAAACGCAAATGTAGATGAAATCAGAAAGTGCATTGATACCAGGGCAAAAACAGATGGCAAGTTAGAGCTTACATTGACAACCGGCGGAGAAACAGGAAGCTTACATGCTGTTCTTACTATTGATGATAAAAAATATAAGAAAAAAATGGCCAAAACAGTTGACGGTGAGGCATTTGAAGCCTGGGTTGAAGTGGTGACGGAAGAACATCATAAAGAAAAGAATATGTTCATCAAAAAAGTACAGACAAAGCAGAGGAAGTTGAAAATCTACGGCAGCCTGCTGCATTTGACAATACTTAGGAACATAGCAAGGCGTGAAGGCTGCGAGTGGCCTGAAAATGACAGGTATGAGTGGATAGAAAATATTATAGAAAAAGAGATTAAAAAAGTACAGGCAAAGCAGACTTCCATGATGTTTGGCTTTGATGATGTCGTGCAGGCGGTAAATGACCTGATTATGTGCGGGCTGCTAAGAAAAACGGATAAAAAAACATTTACAGGGAGGTACGGTGAAGAGTTTGCACCACGTGCAAAAAATATGATATTGAAACCTGGTACAGACTACATGATTTTTGCGCAGCTGCCGTTTAAAAGAAGGTTTGACTTTTCAGAATTTTCAGACATTGACTGGCTGGACTGGATAAAAAACCGTAAGATGGAATGGCAGGATGTGGGTGACGAAGCTGTGTTACTGCCAATATTTGAACACAGTCCTGTAGTTTTATCCTGCCAGGATGAAATGCATGCATTTTTGACTGGCAGGCCGCAGACATGGGTAGATTATGCACTGACAATGAATGAGATTGCTGAAACGGATGGGGAGAAGAGGTATTGGTTATTTGTTAGACGACTAATATCTTAACTTGTTTCGTGAAGATTTAAAAGGATGTGATTTTATGGCAAAACCAAGGCCTGCAACATGGCTGGAAAAAGAAATGATATATGATGCAGTCAAAAACAGCAGCGAAGAGCTGCCGGTAGACCTGAAGCAATGCGACTTTTCGCGAAGCGGAGCGGGAAACCTGGTATGCAGATTCGATGGCCAGCAGATATTTTATCTAACAAAGGGAGGAAATTTAGTAGTGACATCAAGAGAATTAAAAGCTCAGAAAACAAGGCAGAAGTTTGAGCGTGAGAAAGCAAAAAGAAAGCAAAAACATGAAGCAAAAATAAGAAAACAGCAAAAAAAGAGAGAAAAAAAAGAACAGCAGGTAATACAGAAAAAGAAACAGACAGAACAGAGCCCGCAGAATGTTGCAAAGCGCGAGCGGTGGACAAGGATTGTTGAAGATGCTGCAAAAGGTGCAAGAAATGGAAAGGTAAGCTTTGAGATATTCCCTGTGTTTGATACAAAATATGACTCTGTCAGGATGCGTATCGTAGTCCAGCCAAAAGCGTATAACGATATAGGAACAATTGCCCCGCGGCAGATTCCGCCTCAGAACTGGACGGAAGATACGATTCGCGAAAAGATTGACAGGATTGTAAAGTGCGAATGTTTTGATATCACTCTCAATAAAGATGTGGAGATTAAGCTTCGTAATGCGTTTGTCCAGTACATAAAGAACAACCCTGCGCTTGCAATTGATTCAGGCCTTATCCCGCTGATGCCGCATATGGAGTTTTACCGGCAGGTGCGTTTGATTCAAAAAAGTACATATCTTACAAAACCGGTTGAGATACAAAAGCCGGCATTGCTTTCCGGCGGTATGATTCGTTTTTATATATATGGCGTTATGTTTTTATGCTGGCCGGATGGAAGCGGCCTGATGTTTAAACGCGAATCTTATTATCAGAAATCCGTTACTTTTGCAAATGCACATAAAGCAGATATTAAAGCATGCATGAGGTTTGCGGACGACCTGAATAATGGAAGATGGAACTGGCCTGCAGAAAGCAATGATGCGGAGGACAGCCCTGCCCGCAAAATACCTTATGCAGTGCATCTGTCATTCGAGCTTGACACCGTTTCAAGGGCACTTGATGCAAAGCTTATCTTTGGCGATGGCACGGATGCACAGTCAGAAACGTTCTGGGAATCGCAGATTTCGCCAAAAAATATAGAAGCATGGGTGATAAAGGTCCTGGAATGCCACAGTACTGCAATAGAACGACAGGAGGAAGAGGAGAAGCAACGATTCTATGACCTTTCATTTTATGGTGATTTAATCGCTCTTTCAGCTTTAAAGATAATCAGGAAAAATGGAAATAAATTAAGTAAAAAAGCACTCGTTGATGTAATGAGGGAGAAAAGCGGAACAAGGGCAAAGGCATTGAAGATAAATGAGACGCCTGAATGCGGTAAATTGTGGGGAGTAGAGCAGAAAAAAGTAAATGAAGTGATTGGCATGCTGGAAGATGCAAATCTTATAAGAGATGTAAAGAACGGACATGAGCATGTATTTGCCATAACAAATGACGGCATCACTTTCATACGTCTCCCGTATAAACAACAGCAGGGCTCACTTATCCTTGGGTATCCTCAATATACAGACATGGACTGGCTGGAGTACATGAAGACAAGCGCCAAAACGGGAACTGGATTCAGGACAAAAGACCAGCTTCCGGCCTTGGAGCACCGGGCACTGTTCCTGTTATACCCCAAAGAAACAGCAGAATTTTTAGAGATGGCTCCTGATGAATGGAGGATTTATATTGACACAATGACTGATATCTCAGAGGGGTGCGAGCTGGAATACTGGAAGAAAGTGAAGCAGATGCTGCCTGGCGATTTGGATAATGACGATTTTTGGCTTGCCGATTAAGCCGGCATATTTTCTGCCGGCTGTTTTCCTGCACAAAAAACCGCAAAAAACATGCAGAATATTATTTTTTCGGCATATTGTAGATGGAAAAACAAAAAAGGAGAAAAAGATGGAAAAAGAAGCCCTGTATGCGCTGCCTGTATATGGCGATATCCTTGCAGTTTCAATACTGCAGCTGGCGCGGAAAAACCCTGGTATAGCAGTCGCTGATGTAGAGCGGAACCTGTGCGGGTTAAAAACAAAAAAGAAAATAGAAAATGTATATTACAGCGGGAGGTTCCGGCTACTGCCATGTCGTAATGTTCTGGAGATGATAGACCGGCTTATGGACATGCGGCTAATCCTAAAAGTACAGTCCGGATTCAGCCGGCAGTTTGTGTTGACAATAACAAAGGATGGCGAAAATTTCCTGGAACTTCCGTTCAGACAAATACATACAAAGTTTTGCGAGTTCAACGATTCTGAATGGTGTGAATTCCTGAAAGAGCACGATTACACAAATGACCGTTATATATATTCAGAAAAAGAAAAGCAGGAGTTCCTGCACCTTCTGGAACACAGGAACGTCGTATTAACGCAGCATGATGTATGGCTCCAGGCATTCCTGAAAAATGTAGACGGATGGCAGAAACTTGCAAGAAAACAATCAAAAGGCGCAGGAATTAGCGATAAGGCTTACTGGCGTTTTGTGGAGAATATAACTAAAAGAAAGGAGTAAAAAATGCCAAAAACAAAAAGAAAAATAAACAAAGAATTATTAATGCAAAAAAGATATTGGAAAAAAATAAAAAAAAGATATCCGTTTCTTGACCCAAGAGAACACTGGTATTGCGGATATGAACTGACGAAAAGAGAAAGAAGCTGGACGCCGCCGATACTGTCCCTTGACAGCGGGGATATCCCTGCCGGATGGGTAAAGAGGTTTGGTCATGAACTATGTGAAGACCTGCGGGCAGAATTTATCCGGTGTGGATGCCTGAACGATGTTCATATCGTGCAGGCGAAAGAAAAATACGGACGGCTGACTATATATTTTTCAACAATGCCGGCCTGGTGTAATGCTGACGATATTCTTGGAAAATATGAAAAGCTTTCTGAAACGGTATGTATCCACTGCGGAAGCACTGATGCACATATGATTGGAGGCGGCTGGGTATGTCCGGAATGCCGTGACTGTTACAACCAGTGTGACAATCTTTATCCTTATGAAGAGAAGATTGTGGATAAAAACAGGAAAGACTCTGATGAAGTGAAAGAGCTTCGTGAGAGAGTAAGGATACGGCCGGCTTCTGATATTCTTCTAAAACAGAAAAGAAAGGGGAAAAGATAAATGGGTGCTGTTTCATTTTTGTTTCTGGCATTTCTTGGTGGATACGGGATTGCAGGAAATATAAAAGTAATAAAAGAAGAAGAAAATAAAATATGGGGAAGGATTGCAATGGGAATCGGCATTGGGTATCTGATGTCAGGCTGGATTGCATATATCGTTTCATATTTCTGCAAAGTTGTTTTGAAACTGGAAAACCCGAAAATGTACGGCTGCGGCATAGCAATGACAGTGATGCTTCTGGTGTTTGCAGTTACGACAACAAAAAGTCTTTTGCAGGGCGGGACCCTTTTGGAAATAGAAAAGGGAAAGCGTTTCTGGGTGGAGGCACTGTTTTTTATACTTCTGTTTGCTTTTATCTATTGGACTATGCATTATGTGTTTTTTATGGATGGAAGTGATTTGCGCTCCGGCTTTACTACATTTGGTGACTTTTCACCGCATACGGCAATGATTCGGTCTTTTTCATTCCATAACAACTTTCCAACACAGTATCCGCATTATGGCGGCGTGGATGTGAAATACCATTTTATGTTCCAGTTTTATGCCGGAATCCTGGAGTACCTTGGAATGCGGATTGATATTGCATTTAACCTGATTTCTGCTGCATCACTTTGGGCATTTCTCGTGATGTTGTATTTCTTTGCAAAACAACTGACTGGATATATCTCAGTCGGTGTGATTTCTGTTATCATGTTCTTCTGCAGAAGCAGTTTTGCAGGATTGGATAAGCTTGTGCAGGCTGTTATTTCCGGTGACTGGGAAAGCTTTTGGTCAAATGCAGAATTTATCGGATATACCGCACATGAAGACTGGGGGCTATGGAATTACAACGTATTTTTAAACCAGAGGCACCTGGCATTTGGATTACTTATCGCAATCATTGTGATTATGTACTTTGTGAATCACTTGGATTGGTTTGATAAAATAGAAAAAGAAAAGCCGGAAAAATTCACAGAAAGAATAAAAACAGGTGCAATGACGCTCTGGAAAAATGCATTCGCCTCCAAAGAAGCGTGGTTTCCGGAAAACTGGAAGGCGGCTGCGGCATTTGGTATTATGCTTGGTGCGCTTTCGTTCTGGAACGGAGCAGTAGTGATTGCAGCTCTGCTTATCCTGTTTGGCTTTGCTGTCTTTTCTAAACACAAACTTGACTACCTGATTACGGCAATGATTACTGTTGTACTCGCAGTTATCCAAACACGTTTCTTTATGGATAACAGCACCGGACAGGGCATCAATCTCAGATATTGCTTTGGATTCCTTTCTGATGAATTAACACTTCCAGGCGCTATTATATATATATTAAAGTTGTCAGGAATATTCTTTGTTGGAATCCTGGCGTTTATCTTGTTGTACAAAGGTAAATTCAAGACTATGATTTTTGCATTTTTGCTTCCAGTTGTCTTTGCATTTACTGTGGCGATGACTCCGGATATTGCAGTGAATCATAAATATATAATTATCGCGACAATCTTTTTAAATATCTTTTGGGCATACGCTATTGTATCGTTATGGAAAGCCCACTGCGCTTTTAAACCAGTGCTAAAGTGTATTGCTGTATTATTAATGATTATACTTACAATAACAGGTGCGTATGATATCCTCACAATAATAAACACAAATAAGAATACGGTATCTGTGGATATGGACAGTGAACTCACAGCGTGGCTGAAAGATAATCTTACGGAAGATGATTTAATCTTAACCGGTGAAGACTCCATGAGTGAAACGACACTTGCCGGAGTGATGCTTTACGGCGGATGGCCATATTACGCATGGTCCGCTGGTTATGATACAAACACAAGGGCAGCAAATGCGGTTGAGATTTACACTTCAACAAACAAAGAAATAGTACAGGGATTAGTAAAAAAAGAAGGTATTACATATATCCTTTATTTTGAAGGCCTGGAATATGAATCACATGCGTGCACAGATGAAGTAATAAAAGAGCTGTTTCAGTGTGTATATGATGATGGTTATTTCAAAATATACAAAGTTTCCTGACAAAAAGAGAACCACGACAAGCATGTGGTTCTCTTTTTTTTGGATGGAATAGCTTCCAATCTCATATCGTAAGGCTGAGAATACAAAAAAGCACGCATTCGTCTGCGTGCTTTTTTGTTTCTGAACAATCCAGAAACGTTCGGGCGTGTTGTAAAGTCTTGAATGGCACAAATGGCGGCTGAAGGGGAGCCGCCAAGTTCCATGTCATATATTGTACATGAGAGTACACAAAAATACAAGAAAAAAATAATACAAAATCTGGCGGATTTTGCATATTAGATATGAAAAACTGGTTCTAAAAACAAAACAATAAGGAGTGATAAAATATGCGAAGACGGCTGCCTCCAAAAGGAGGAAATCGAAAAATTCTTTCCGCGATACTGGCTGCGGTGACATCCATGTCACCTGTGATGATATACGCAGCAGAGATGACAGAACCACCGTCAGATATGATAGAAACGACAGTAGCACCGCAGGTGACAATAAAAAAACTGAATATAGATACAACTTCTGGTGGGTATGTAATATTAAACCAGGGGCTTGACTCTGAAAGAATTATAAAAGAAGAAGAAAAAGACGGAGTAAAAGAATTCAAAATATACGACGGTGAAAACATCTTGACTGATACAGTGCAAAATGAATACATGTATGAAGCAAGCGAATATGATGTTGTAAATGTGAAAGCAGTATCTGATGACGGATATGAAATTGCAGAGTTTAACATATTGGATGAAAATACCGGTTTCACTGCTCCACAAAAAGAATTTTTGTGTGCTGCCGTGATGGATGCAGATAAAACACTGCGGATTTCCTTTACAAAATCAGAACAGCCTGAAAGCAGTGCAGCGCCAGAAGAGGATTTGACTGTAAAACTTGAAAAAAATAACGAGCAGACACAGGTTAATGCGGATGTTGACGACGACCTGACTGTAAACAGCAGTATAAGTAATACAGAAACTAAAAAAGAAGATGAAAAGCAAGACATTTCTTCCGATAATGTATGCGATAACATCAACGATGATGAGCTCAGAATTACTGACAGCGAAAATAGTCAGACAGAAAAAGAAAGTATAAAAAACATGAGTAAAAACGAAAACGATGCTGTGACTGAGCCCGAAAAATCAAAAGAAGATATAAATATAGAGAATGATGATGACTTATCTGTGTTGAATTCCGATGAGGCAGCTATATCCTCTGTTCAGAATGCCGAGTCTGACCAATGCTATGTCCTTGCTTATGAGATAAGCAAGATAATTGACGGCACGGCACCATTTGATGCAGATAATGCAGCCGGAAATGACAGTGGAGATGAAAACAAGGTTGTAAGGTCTTTTGATACTATTAATTATACTTTAAAGTATACAACCGCAATCCGTGATTCTTCAATTTATGGTGTTGATGAAGCATATGTAAAAGTAAGATTTGTACTGCCACTTTCAAACAGGGAGGCTGTTTTTGACGAAGCATCTATGAACTGGTGCCTGAACCGTAAGATTACGTATTATTATTCAGACGGTACGTCAAGTGAAACAATTGACGAGAGTAAAACAATGATAAAGCAGGTTTTAACAGGTGAAAGATATCTGGCAAATTCAGACTCAGGAAATACAATCCCTGGAACTGGAACTTTATCAACCGGTATAAAAGTAAAAGCAGCAGCAAACGAAACAGAAGTAAAACCGGAATTTAATATCTGGATTGATGGAAACCCGGACAGTGACATTAAAACAGTAGTCAGTGACCCGATTATTGTTTCAGCTGCTCCAAAATACAACTTTTCCGTTGTTGGAGATAACGGAGTTGATTATCTTGGATACTTTAACAAAGAAACAGGAGAAATCAGTTCTGAAAAGAAAGATTCCTTTGAACGAGGAAGACTCGCAAGGTATGCATTAAATTTCCAGATATACAACGACAGCGCAGCAAAAGGGCTGAAAGGAATTGAACTGCCAAGCGGAGATGCAAATTTTGATATTGCACTTAACGCAGAACTTGACGGGGTCTCAATAAATGATTCTGACGATTACAGTATTAGCATATGGGATTACAGCGAAAACGAATCAGGTGGACGAGGACATCTTGGAAAGGCTATAACGCCAGGCAATTCCAACGGGCCAGCATACTATGGACCGTATAATAAAAATAAAAACAGGGCTGATTACAGCTGTTACAACGGTGGAAATATTAACATGACATCTGACAGCACAAACAAAAGATTGTACCATGTTTCTTTTTCAGATTATGAAATAGATTATGAAAAAATGCATTTTCCCAAAAGATACAGATGGTCAAATGAAGGAAATGTAACTTATGGTGCAAATATCGGATGTATTTCTGCCGGTCAGATTTTAGTTTTGTCCACTTTCCCTGATGCAGTAGATGCACAAAAAACGCTCTACCAGGATGTACAGATTCAAAATACAGATATCACATCTGTTTCCGGGCAGAAGTGCACTGACATCGTTTCCAGTGATAACAGGGCAAGGCGGGGTATTACGTTATATCCGACCGGGTGGATTACAAAATATCAAAGATATTGCGACAGGAACAATAATGTCCTTGCAACTGTATATTATGCAGGGGATAACATTTCAACGGTTGGAAGTGACATCCGGATTGAAAGTTTTGTTTACGGACGCGCAGAATACAGGTTTTCCGATTTTAACCTTCTTCAAAAATTTGACGATGAAGCATTGGAAATAGATGATGGGACATTTACTTATTGGCACTCTTATTCAAGCCAGAACCACAAAATAAAAATATTATTTGCTGCAAAACCTGACAAAACAGGATGGGTAAATGACTCTGAAATGGGTTCTACATATGAAGAAAATCTAATTTATTTTGACGACATCAATGCACTGAGAGATGCAGGGTATACCTGTGTAGGTGTATTATATGAGATAAGGGATGCTGATACTACACCAGTTAATACAGAAGCAACATTTTTTGATATGTTTGTAAAAATGAAGGTTAAAACAGATGCATCTATTATCGGAAAAGTGTTCCAGACAACTTCTGAATTAAGGGCCTGGAGAAAAGATACCGGTACCATGAAATTCAGCTGGACTGATATACCTTATAATACTGCTGAAAAATCATACGGAGTAGGAAAAGATAATACAGAATATGTAGATGGATATACAAATCCATACGTTTGCTCTTATACAGGTAACAGCTATCAAAAAGTATCATATGTAAATGGTGTAATGTATGGACATAATGGATATAACCTTGGAAACTCACTTTTAATTGTCGGAGATTTAGCAGGAGTTACAATAAAAAATGCAGATAAAACAGGAAATGATGAAAAAACTGTATATGATATGGATATGGGAGAGAGAACTGCAAACTTTACAATTTCCCCGACATTAAAAATCAAATCTGAAAATGCTGGGGCTTTTACTGCTGATTTAACGGATGATGTAACCGTAACTGTAAAACTTCCAAAAAACCTGCACTATAGCAAGAGTAATAAAGAACCGGAATCCGTAATAGAGAATGCAAACGGAACGACAACTGTAATCTGGAAATTCTATGACCAGAATTTAAAAGATGCAATCCCACCGATTTCACTCGCTACAATCATTGGAGAAGAGGGTACCGCAAATGATGTAGTAAACAATGAACGGCTTGTAGTATCTGCTTCTGTCAGCTCAATCAATGACCCAAGGGCATCGTCTCTTGTAAACGGAAACTATTCTGAAACTCAGATTACAGTAATCAAGCTCGCGGCATCTGCAGTAACTAAACGTGTTTTAACGCCTCTTGTTGAACGCCTGCAGGATATAGAATTCAGGCTGAGATACAGTAATCTTTCTGATACAGAAGCAATCAACGCAAAAATATATGATATCTTACCGTACAATGATGACGGAAGGAGCTCTGCCTTTAGCGGCTCATACAACCTGAAAAGCATGGTAATAGACTTCTCAAATGCCAAGAAGACATACCAGAATGGAAAGAATAATATTGCATGTTATGTGTCATCAACTGAAAGAAATAAAAATACTATGGATAATCTGGTAGTGACAGGAACCGGGCTGAACGCTTTTACAAAAATGTCCGGCGCAGTTCTGGATGATGCTAATTATAAAATCTCATGGGATAATATTTCAGCGGCTGATGCTGCATCTGTCTATACATATCTTGGTTATGTATTCGGGCATGAATATATAGATGTTTACCTCACCTTAACGCCAAAAGATACGGTAACCAGACAGCAGCCTGGTGATATTTACGGAAATAATTTTGTCCAGTATGCAGATAACCAGGCAAGTAATGTAACAAGTAATATTGTAAAGGCGCAGGTTGTGAAGCGTGATTTAAGCGGTGTGGCATGGCTTGATGATAATGCAAACGGAATCCGTGAAGATGGCGAAAAGCTGCTTAGAGGAGTGACTGTTACGCTGTACAGGACAAAAGAATCAAAATATGTTCCGGCAGGTTCAAGCGCAGTCTTGTGTATTGGAGACAACCGGGTTGTTTACCCAAGCCTTGATGTGTTTGCAAAACCAGTACGCAGCACGACAACTGATGAAAACGGTTATTATCATTTTGATAACCTGGAAGACGGGCCGTATCTGGTTGAGTTTGGTAACATTGATAAATATTACCTTACAGTGACAGATGCAGGAAACGATGACACGATTGATTCTGACGCAGTGCTGGAAAATACATATTACATCTTGATTCCGGATATCTCGCTTCCTGAGATTGCGAATATGACGGAATGGAGCTTTTCAAGCCCGCATCATGATATAGGATTGATAAGAAAAACAAAAGTGGAAATATCAAAGATTGGAACAGTAACAAAAGAACTGCTCGGCGGTGCTGAACTGGAGATTTATAATGCGGCAGATATTGAAGACGGAAAACCAAAAGATGGTGCATCACCTGTTGTAAAGTGGACAACAGAACAGGGCAAGAAAAAGACACTTGAGAATATCCTTCTTGCAGGTAAACAGTATGTATTGATTGAAGTAAAAGCTCCGGTTGATTATGCAATTGCAGACCCAATCACATTTACTGTAAATGCAGACGGTGGGGAACAGCAGGTTACAATGTCAGATGATTATGATACACATCCTGTGTCAATCCGAAAAAAGAATCTGAATGACCAATTGATTGGCGGCGCGGTATTACAGATAACCGGAAAGGAAGATGGTAAAGCAGATAATATGGAGCCCGTGCAGTGGACAAGCGAAGAGAATAAAGAACATGTTGTTGAATTAAGGAAGGGAGCTTATACTCTGCATGAAATAACACCTCCGGCCGGATACCTGCCGGCAGAAGATATCAGGTTTACAGTTGATAAAGACGGAAATATTTTTATTGCAGGAAATAAGGCGGATGCGGTTGAGATGACAGACATCCAGGTAAAATCCTGTAAGGTTACAATAAAGAAGTATGAATCTGACGGAAAAACGCCGCTTGCAGGTGTTACCTTCAAACTTGAATTCCTGTCTGCAAAATGTCCGGATATTTCAGGAAATAAAAATTACAGCAGGCTGTTAAAGCCTGGCGAGTCAAAAGAACTTACATCTGATTCAAATGGTGAAATCGTGTTCGATAACCTTGACCAGGGAGAATATGTTTTGTCTGAGATAAAAACAGCGTCTGGACATATGCTGATGAAAGACAGCATACATATCAGCCAGCCGTTGGAAATGACAGACGAAGAGGTGAAGCAGGCCGGCAATATTGATATGACAAAAGCTGAAAAATTTGGAGGCCTGAATCATTTCTATGAATTAAAATACGATATATCAAACGGTGCAGTACTGAATATGCCAAAAACCGGAGATAACGGGTTCTGGAAATTCGGTATTCTTGGATTTGGATTAATGGCAGCCGTATTCGCTGTGATGACAAAAAGAAAAAAGAAAAGTTAAACACAAACAAAAATACCGAATTAAGTATTATATTAATGAGATTTCCAACAACCGTTCCTATCAGTGAGT
>OOCB01003297.1_pt1 | contig 16072 bp, 10 predicted proteins | sample 1671351 | NCBI WGS metagenome assembly OOCB01 (sample SAMN06348148, study PRJEB24527) | human gut metagenome | biome: human gut; feature: ankylosing spondylitis patient; material: feces | host: Homo sapiens | place: China | collected 2015-10
TCATTGAATCCGAGGAAACCGTTCGACCAGTTCCACATAAAGTCCGCATGGAGATTGGAAACATTAAACTCTTCCTTATAATAACCGCGATGCGCCCCTTTGGCATACATTCCGCTTGCGTCCGTCAGACCTTTGGCTTTCAGACCCGAATATTGCAGGCGGACTCCGTAAGAAGGAGTTATCCACTTGCCCAACGACACATCCAGTGCAGGAGCAATACGGTTGCCCACCGATGTCTTGTTATCAAATTCACCTTCATAGATATTGATTCCACCGCCTACACCGATATACCAGTTACTCCAGAAACTATTCGTTTCATACGAGCCACGGAGAATATTTCCGTCCGTATCACGATTTTCCTTTTGCTGTGCCATGGCACAGACTGATGATAATACCAATGCAACTGTAATAATTTTCTTTTTCATGTTTCAATTTTTATGTTCAACATTTAGTTTAACCTGTTTCTTTACTCTAATTTCATTTTACTTCCGGGACGGAATTTCACTTGTCGTTTGGCCGGAATCAGCATTGATCCGCCTGTGGCAGGATTATGCCCGTTGCGTGCTTTCCGTTCCTGAACGACAAAACTGCCGAAACCGACTAAAGTGACATTCTCTCCTTTATGCATTGTTTCCGCAATGGTTTCCATGATTGCATCTACAGCATTCGTAGCTTCGTTAAAGCTCAACTGACCTTTAAGGGCTACTTCTTTGATTAGTTCTGATTTGTTCATAGGTTTGTATTTAAAAATGAATTATATATGTTTATTCGTCACGGACACAGCGAATGGAACCAGCTGCAGCACGGTCTGGCGACAATAAATTTTCACCACCGAACCCATAATTTAAAGACACACGATGTTGAATGCTAAACGATAATGATATTATCGTATTCATACCATTATTCTGATGACTAAGCATGGTTCCACTAGTATAACCAGCATAGTGAAATGGTCTTAATTCTCCTGGATGAGAATCAGTTCTTCCACTACGTACCGAATTGGATATAAAATAAACCGAACGCACTCCATTTTCACCATAATAAAGATACATTCCATGTGTAGTAGGTTTAGGAGAATAAAAATCGTCTAAATCAATCCTAGCAGAAAGAATAGGGATTCCAAGTTCTTCACTGTGTTGAATAACTGGATTTTTCAAAAATACTCCATAAATATCCTGTAGAGGTACTTTATAACCAGCAGGACATGGGTCATAAATAGTTTTTAAGCTTTTTATATCAACCATATCATACTTTGAATTAGGATTTCCCCACAAATGCTGGTTTCCCAACGGCATCGTATAATACAACCAATCATAAGAACTGTTATTAGCGCCACCAAGAATAAATGTATCCGGATGTTTTATAGAATATTCTATTGTTCCTATATATACTGTTTTATCTATCTTTTTAAAGTCCAACTTGTTTCCGCGTACATCATACATCGGAGCATTATTATTATTTCCTAAAGAAGCCATTCCAATGAAAGGGTCCTTACGCCCCCATTGATATCCCAAACCACAAGTAGTCAATTCATCCGGTATAGTTGTCGTTGCTCCTAAATCCCTATCCATTATTTTATAGTTTATTCCACTATAAGTTTCGCCGTTGGTTGGTAACCCCAATTCTATAATATCAGGTTTCTCCGTACACCAGATATGCCAACTCCAAAGCACATTTGCATCTTCCGCATTCGGGTCTGATTTGTCATAAACTGCAATAACCCCATTTCCTGCACCGTTACTCAAAAATGCAACCCGATTAATAGTGATATCAAATGACACTTGCGAAATAAGATTTTCTTGGTCCTGCCAAATAAGTTTTGCAGATTTAGGAGTTATACCTACATTTTTTGAGACTGATATATCCTCACCGTATGCATTTTTAAAATGCCACTCTTCATAATCTCCATCTTGCGTTTTTGTTTCCGCCACTATACCATCCACCCCATTTCCTATCACCCTAGCGTCAAACGAATAAACGCCATAAGTCACCGGAGTGATAAAGCAGTTTGCCGGACCGTCTTCATCTACAGGAATCGCTTCTGTTTCAGGTATGATACTGAAAGGGATATATTTCACTATGTTGCCTATTGTTATTTCCAAGAATCCCTCTTTCGGCATAACGGTAGCTCCGTCAACCACAGTAGCATATATCCAATATTTATTATCCAATGGTAGTTCACATTCGTTTCCGGTAATATTTAGTCCCATACTTGGCACTGAAGGTATAGCGTCCATGACAATTCCATTATCTATTGGAATCAGATGTTCATTATCCGTACTATAAAATGTTTGAATGAAAAAACGGGACACTAACTCTTTATCCTTTCCCAATAAACGTACTTTACGGGTTGTCACATTATCCAAATTGACATTTCCTGCATCATCTGCCTGCAACTCTATCTTCAACATTATCACCGGGTCCATTATTGTACCATGCAATAACTTTATTTCTTTCCTATCCGTATTAACCAGGTATTGCCCGTTTGAGTTGAACCCTTGCGTCCATTTGTCAGAAACTGTTATCATATATTCAATATTACTTCCCGGATTCTGGATTGCTTCCTGTGCGGAAGTATATCCTTTACTTTTCAACTTCGTAATATTGAAACGATAAGCGTGGTTTCGCACTATATCCAGATACTTTCCTGTCTCTTTATCCCAAAAGTCCAGACGATAATACTCCTTATTCGAGCCATCCGGATTCTGAACAGTAAGAAGCAACATGGAACGGTCTTGGGAAAACTTTTTTTCATCCACCACATTTCCTAAAGCATAAACAGAATGTTTGTACTCTAAAGGGTAATAGGTAGTCACCAATCCAATCGACTCGTCGACAGGTGTTGTTGCAGAAAGTAAATCATACTTTCCGGAAGTAGCGGCGCCATTGATAGCTCCTTGATAAATGCCACGATATTCGCTGTCTAATACAAAATCCGAATAATTCAAATTTTTCCATTCCCAATAGACCTGTTTACCGGTAAACAAATCCGCTGCTGCATCAACCGTTATTTTTGCAAGACAGCGAGTTAATAGACACACGTTAGAGGTAGCATTTTCATTCCATTCCATCCAACCGTACATAGGAATTGACTGTCCTTCATCTTTCAAATTAGAGATACCTTTAATCAAGCCTTGACTCGCATAATTTCTTAACTGTTCCTCACTAACCGTTTCATCTACAAGGAAATTACCTGTTCCCGATACAGAAGAACGATTGGTCAGGTTACAAACTACATAGATTCGTTCTTTGTCAGCGGGAATGTATTCTTTCAATGTCACGGTCGGCGACGCTGTTCCATTTCCAAACAAAAAAGATGAATCAGTCGTACCCTCCTGATAATATACAGGAGATGAGGTGTGAGAATCATTGTATACGAACACTTGTATACCGCTAATCTTACATTCCGACTCATTTGCCACACTACGCACTTGCACTAGTTCCGCATCAGGGATAGATAGCTGAAGTGTTTTTGGGGAAGATATGTTAATCAGTCCCATATCATCATTGCAGCTAATTAATATTAGCGCAAATACGAAGAGAAAAGACATTACTCGTTCACTATTCATAAATACTAAAGATTGTATTACTTTCTTTTCCATTATTTTCAAATCTTAGATATTAGTCTAATTTACTCTTTTACACAGCGAACCGAAGCCAATCTCCAAGAAGGCAGCCCATTATTCAACCAATATGTACTACCAATCTGATTGTAAAAGGTAAATCCTTGATACCAAAGGTCATCCCCGCGAGGAGACGAAGTCCAATAGTAACCAGAAGAATGCAACTTTCCGGCAGCCCATTGGGGAGAATAAGCCAGTGGCAAATAAATCAATTTCGTCTCATCTACTCCTGCGCCATCAGCATAAAAAGTAGTGCCACCATCCTCTATTTTTTTTACATAAAAGTAAGAATTAAGGTTCTCAATCTTACATATTATCTCATCCTCCGATGTTTTAGTTGTACGTGCAAAGACAAAAAATACATCTCCAGGCAATATCTTATAACCAGCAGGACAAGGGTCATAAATTGTTTTAGTAGTTTTAACCGGATGTACAGACGCCCTTCCTTCAGGATTCCCCCAAAGATAATGAGCACCGACACCTTCATACCAATCTTCCTGGTCACTATGCCTTAGAAAATATATGTCTGGAAAATTTAAGGCCTGTCTAATTTGTATAGCTTCATCTATAATTTCCGCTTTGAGAATAGAAGTAGAACTTCTCACATCATACAATATTGTCCTTTCTCCATCATAAGATAAAGAACCCGAAAACGGGTCTTTACGTCCAAACTGATAATGTAGTCCTTGAGTAGTGCCCAAATTCGGTTCTGAAGTAGTCGCACCAAGATTACGGTCCATCACTTTATAGTTATTGCCCGTGTATATTGATGTGGCACATTCTATTATTTGTGGCACAGGCGTACACCAAAGGTGCCAACTCCACAACACTTTCGCATCCTCCGCATTAGGATTAGCCTTATCATAGACAGCTATCAATGCATTTCCCCGGCTTCGTCCCATTTTCACTTGAACCTTACCATCAGACAAACCAACTTGTTCCACCAGTTCATCCGTATCTTGCCAAAGCAATTTGGCCGATAAAGGATGTATGTTGGCACCACCGGCTTTTGTCAATATATTGCCACTTGCGTCTTCAAACTTCCCTTCGTCAATAATGCCGTCCGCTCCGTTTCCCATTATGGTAGCTGTGAAAGAATAAGAAGCCGCACCTCTATCTGCTATATAACTGTTGGAAGTCCCTTCCGTGTCCAATGGAATAAAAGTATCCAATGAACCGATAGGAATATATACCACATGTACATTATCGGAAGAGATTTCGATAAAACCACCTTCAAAGTTGGCGGGAACACTGCCGGTGGTACAATAGAAATTCATTACTTGCGCGGCAGTAAGGTCATAAATGCCACTGTTATCCGCCAGTTTATCCGTTTCCGCTATTCCATTGCAATATAGCTGTAAATCTGTTGTTGATATTAAATCCGTCTTATTAGGTTGCAAAGCCCTGATTCGTAAGCGTCCCGGAGTATGACAGTCCACTTTCACCAGTTTCACCGGGTCGGCAATATCTTTAATAAGCGTTATTCCCTTACTTGCACTCCTGTCTATATCAAAGTAAGTGCCTACAATATCTCCTGTGACTCCTACATCCTCCCAATCGAGCATATCCGTGAATACTTTCACTTCATTGATACTTAGCACTTGTACGTCCACCGAATAAATATGGTTACGTTTTATCCGATAAGAATTTTCCGCTTTTACAGGTATCGTGCGCTCTATCACCCGACTGGTAGCTCCGTCCGTCACCGGAATAACTACTTTCAATGACGTCACGTTGGTATCTATGTCGTAATCGGACTCCTGTTCCAGATAATTTTCATAGACGTAATGAGAATAAAAAGTGACTGCCTCACCGTCAACTTCACCTTGCTCTTGTAATGCTATATCTGTCAGACTTACTTCCGGATAATCCGAATAATGTAATGGATACTCCAGCCCATTTTCTTTATTATTGGTAATAGCTTCATTGGCATGAGAAGGAAACGGAGCATATTTACGAATCCTATCCGCAACATGAAGCACCTGTACTTTCACATCTCCTATAGTCAATTCCTGCGGAACAGTAAAAGAAGTTTTACGAACGGTTGTCCGCAGTTTGGCCACCCCCCGCAACAAATGTGCGGAAGCTCTGAAGTGCCTGTCGCCATAAATCACTCCCGTGCCCGACATGTAGAAAGGGGGAACGGGTTGTCCTCCGTGAGGCTCATCCGCATTGGCACGTACACGAAAGGTGTAACCCTCCTTCAATGTCCCTATATCAAACAGTGTAGAAACCACGTAGAAACTATCAGCATAATGAGTCAACTTCAATGTTCCGTCCCCTGTGGAACGGGGCCGGTACTCTATCGGATTCCCTCCGCCGTCCATTACATCCATGTAAAGCTGCTCAATACTGTTCTCACCGGCCGTTCCATTCTCAATGCTTCGGACAACCGGCTGTTTATCCCCGGGTATCACCAAACGGAGTTCCATCAGTTCCTTGCCGTCGGGTATCATGTTGTCCACATTGCCAAGGGCATAATTCTCAATATCTTCTACACATGAAGATAATAAGTATGCTATAAAGAAAAATGCAAATAATTTATTTATCATAGTAACCTCCATTTTATTCTTTCACACATCGTATCGAGCCTCCACGTGTCACCTTTTTGGTTCTATTAGTATAAGATAGTGAAAGTCCGGTTCTAGTTTTCCATCCCTCCAAACATCTTACATAACTCCATTGCGCCCCGACCACAAGACGATTTCCAGTCCAATAGAAAAATACACATTGAGGAGAAACAGCACTTCCATCATCTTCACGATATCCGGCTGCAGGATAATAGATATTAGTATCAGGGAAAACAATCCCCCAAATAGACAGGTTAGCATAGTCAGGCAAATAATAGCCCACTTCCCAAGGACTCTTATCGTCCGCTGTCACAACGACTCTCCAACCTGCAGGACAAGGGTCATTTATAGTCTTCTGTCCCTTTGTCGAGTTCCAAAGAGAAGGCAAACCGCCGCCATCAGACCAACTTCGTAAATAAAAGTTCATCGGATTCCGTACTAAATCAAGTCTACTATAAGAAGACTCTTCAGATTTATTTATCTTTTTCACATTTCCACTTATATCATATAGTTCCGGTTCCGGATATGGGTTTTCACCATATCGCCAATCATCAGTGTTAGGAAACGGGTCTTTACGTCCCCATTGGTAAAGTAGTCCTTTCACCCGTCCATCCTCACTATAATCATTACGCAAAGCTCCTAAATTCCTATCCATCCAGACAAACCCGTTAAACTCCTGCTGTCCCTCTTTCAGGTTCGGATTATAGTCCGTACACCAAATATGCCAGCTCCAATAAATTTCTCCATTCACTTTCATAGCAACCACAGCATTTCCCGCCTTATCCCCTGTCTCTACAACGATATAAGCCTTGTCACGCTTTTCCGCGTTCATCACTTTCACACTATGCTCCGTCATTACTCCCATTCCGTCCTGCCAAAGCACCTCTGCCGTAACTTCACCTTCGGGAACAGGCGTATGTCCAAACTCGTCCATTTGCGCCCATGCCTTGTACACCCCGTCGGTGGGTATATGTACCCTTCCACCGGGCGGTACAACATAACTGTTTGTGATATATATGTCGTCCTTCACTTCTTCCACCTGGGGTTCTAACGCTATCCACGGACACACCGTCAAGTCTATATCCAAAGAGACTGTTTTTTGCATGAACCGGCACAGCACCTGATAGACATGATTACGCTCCAGCTTTTCCAAAGGCGCCCCGCCCGAATTATTCGAGTCCCCACCCAATTCTATCGCATCGTAACCGTCAATGCCCATAGTCAATTTATGATTCCTGCACTCCATTTCCGGAATATAAAACGAGAAAACCAGCATGCCCTTGTCAGTCCCCGAAGGACTTTCTTCGGGAATATTTCCGAATGTACCACTCCGTAGCCTTGCCTCATTGGAAGCGGGAGACGGATTACTTCCTATCTTTTTGGGAGATACGAATCCTGTCCTGGAAAATCCTGTCACAATCAAGGAAGAAGGTATAGAGACACCCCAATATCCTGCTTCTGTCCGCATATAAACATCCACACGTGCCACCGCACGGTCTACACGCATGCTGACTGTCTGCGTCGTTCCTTCCGCCGCGTCCACTCCCGCCAGTTCTCCATACATGGGAAGGCAGTACTCCGTAGTGCGGCCTCTCGCCACATTGGTCTCTGTGGATAAGTAGTCCGCCATTTGATACTGCACGTCCACCAGGTCATTGGGATGGTCTACGGACTCCAATATAGCACGGGTATTCGTATCAACAGGTTCGTTTACAATGGCATATAATGTTTTCCCGGTAGCGGCTTTCACCGTAAAAACCGGAGTAGTATAAGTACCGTCAGTAGCGGTTAGCCCTTGCCAGTAATACATCTTATCCAGTGACGTGCCGTCAAAGACATAGATGCGAAGGCGGCTGATGCGGGTTTCGTTCGCGTTCAGCACTTCCGGGTCACTCGTGGCACGCGTACTGATATTCATGCTCATCCGCACTTCCCCGGGATTCACCGGTTCAATTGCCTGTTCGCTTTCCGTACAGGAAAACAAGACCAACAGCAACCATGCCCACCATATATAACCTTTATATCTCATATTCATCAATCTTTGTTTATTTATCAGAGGTCTTCACCTTTCAGCCAGACAGTCCAGCCGTTAATCACAATCTTCGTGGAAAGGAAATTCAATAATTCCGGATTATAGAAAAAGACTATCGCATACTCGCTCTGACGGTCGAGGTATTCCTGCGCCGGGATATTGTGCCCTTCCATTTTTGTAAGCAGCAGGTAGGGTATCAGGTCAATTTTCATCAGTTCCTTGCCGTCCGACTTGCGCGTAAGCGTCAGATACACCTTTTTATGTTCGAGCAGGCGCATGGTGTTCATTTCCACCACAATGCCCACATCCTCCACTTTTTCCAGATAATACGGCCGGTAACTAATCATGTCGTCATCCAGCAGGTCATTGTTCCAGTCGTAATATCCGTTATCCGCACGGATTTCGAACAGGCAGTCATTGATATCCAGTTCTTCCCCCGGTCCGGACTTTTGCAGGATGAAGCGGAATTTATTGGTATCCTTTATCAGGGAGACCGTTTCCGTCTGTTCCTGTCTGCCGGTAAAGCTGACGGCCTGTACCCCGCCATACCAAAGCGGGTTCAGGGCTTTATTGTGCACCAATGACTCTTCCCGTTTCATTCTTACCGTCAAATCTTCCAGTGTCGTTTTTCCGGCAACCGGTTCCGGCATTTCAAAGTCATCGCTCATTCCCGCCCAGGCGGCTATCCGGTATTCACCGACCGGAAGCGGCAACGGCATACGGTAGCTGCCGCCACCCAGAGTTTCGCCCTGCTCGCTCTTCTTCATGACAAACGTGCCATCCTTGTCGAATACAAACACGTCGACACGATTCACTTGCGATGCAAAAGCGTCGGAAAACTCCATGTTATAGTCATACCGGAAACGGACATACAGCCGGCATTCCGGCAGGGTCTCATCAATGGATGTGCAGGAAAAGAGTACAAGCAATAACAACAGGCAACTTCCATAACCCATCCGCCGGACGGCACCCTCTGTTTTCATTATCTTTCTCATAATCTATGGTTCTATTTATTTTTTCTAATTTCTATATATAGTGTGGAAAAGCGGCTTCGCGCGCTTTTCTCGGAATAATCTGCTTTGGTGGACAAGCCGCAAAACTTGTCTGTATGGCAAGACCGAGTTTTTTATCTGTTTCTTTTAAAATCAAGGTCTTGATTCACGGAAATAAGCCTCCGCCGGCTGGATAAAAACGAAAAGAAAGAAAAAAGAAGGCGCCACAAGACAAGCCTGCGCCGTATCATAACGCCTTCTTATAATTTTAATTGTTATTTTAGCCCGATATATCAGTCATTACAAATCCACTCCCTGGCTCCAGGTAGTCCATGGATTTACCGTAATTTCTACAGAGAGATATGCTTCCTTGTCATCATCGTCCTCACCCGGGTCTTTCGGGTCAGTAGGATTTGTGGTGTCAGGAAGCCAGGGAGTACCCGGTTGCTTCACGCTGTTGATAGTCAGTGTGTACCAGTTGTTGCGTACGACACCGTATTTGCCATGCGCCATCGTTGCGGTGATAGCGTCGTCATGACGGATGAGGATGTTATAGTAGCATACGCCTTTCTGGAAGTATTCCACACCTACGGTTTCACCGGCTGCCGCATCGGGTTTGGAGTATTCGCCACCGCTCTTAAGGTCGTCCAGTTCAGTGATAGTAATAGAGGCGAAATCAGCACCGACAGCCTTGCCTTGTGCAGCGGCGGCTTTGGCTATACGTGCATAGAACTGGTCACAAAGAGTGATTACCTGTGTTTGTGCCGCATCGGCTGTACCAGCTGCCTTTGCAGCGTTATATACTACCTGCAAATCAGCCAATGTCTTGTAAGTGACACCCAAAAGGCGGAACCAGCTTTCGCCCACAGTAAATGAGCCAGGAGTGTAAACCGCACTTGCTACGGCAGACGTAGTCTGTGCCTGGGTTTGCGCGTCGGCAGCCATTGTGTTCTCAAGACAGTATTTGCTGTCTGCCATAGCCGAGAAGTCAGCAGGCAAAGTACCGTCGTCAGCTACTTTCAGGTAGTTGAACTGCGACACATCGAATCCTGCCAATAAATAGTTCGGGTCTATTCTGTAATCCGCACCTGCAGAACCTCCGGCAGGCATTACGATTTCAGAATACGGGAACATGCTCTTGTTGGTGATATTCAATGCCCAGTCACCGAATGTACAGGTCACTCCGGCAGGAACCTTGACGCCGTCCGGATTTGTTCCTAAAGAAACTTTAGCAACGACACGGTCTACATAAATCATTGAACGGTCAGCTTCGGCTGCGGCTATCGCAGCATCAACGTCAGGGATAGTCGTTCCGTCAACCACCTTTACATTGGCTGTCACCAATGCCCCGTTGGTCGGGTTCGCATTGTCGCCGGCATTAATCATCATAAAGTTGTCCTTTGACGTTCCAGTCACTTCGTCAAGCGTCTGCTCCACAGCACCGTTGATGGCAGACCAGGAAGCGGAAGCCACACAGGCTGTCTTGAACTTGTCGCTCGGATTGACTACTGCCAGCACTTTGGCGGTAGCGGAAGGTACTTTGAATGCCTTTCCGTCATATCCTGCCTTATTAGCACCGCCTACATTCAGGATATAGTCGGTTGTAGCCAATGTCTTTGTTTCCAGACAAACGTCCGACACGTCAAACAACGCGAGAAGCACTTCATTTACGTTCTGCTCGTCCGCTGTCCCATGATGTTCTCCCGGAGCACGTGTTCCTGTACTTTTAGGCATTGCCACAGACACGGACATATAAGCCTCCCTGCCGTCTACCGGCAACAGGTCTTGTCCGCCTGTTGCCATCTCTTCATCATTACTACATGCTGCCATCGCCAGTCCGACAAACAGCGTTAAAAAAGATTTGTCCAATTTCATTGTTTTAAAATTTAATGAATACTAAAATGTTAATTACTAAGTTTATGTTTCAGATTGTATGTTTCAGATTATATTATCCAAATTGTATTATTCAGCCTTTATCTCTTCCAGACGTTTCAGGTACACCCGCATAGCGTCGTAATCTCCCATTTCCCAAGCCACGATGGCGGCGTTATTGTTAGCTATCCTGTCACTCGGAAAACGGTCGGCAATCATCCGGATAATCCTGTTGTATTCGTCCGAACCTTTGCCGTAGCTGACTGCGACCTGATACATTTCGTTATGGTTCATTTTGTCGGGGCGTGTCCTGATGATTTCCCGTCCCTGCTCCACGGAGAACGGAACCACCGTATAGCTGACTGTATATTCCACCAGGCGCAGCTTCGGATATACCTCCTGCAGCAGGGCGTTATAGATTTTTCCGCCGTCGATAGCCTTTATCTTCGCGTCGCGCGCGTCCGGTTCGGGAGTCTGCCCGATAATATCGAGCACTTTCTGCATATAGGAAGGACGGTATTCGCGCAGCCATGCAGCCAGTCCCTCCCAGTTTTCCGGCACCGAACGGCATTCCATCATGCTGTCGTCCAGCTTATAGGCATGTTTCAGGTTTTGTTCCAACGCTTTCGCGCGTTGTTCGGAAAGGCGCGCGTTGGCGGCATAACTGCCTTCCGGTGACGAGTAGCCCACTATCTCAATCCGGGCAATGCGATAATTATTGTCTTCACGGATGGAATCAATGGACGAATAGATTTTAGCCAGCTCGACGGGGTTGTTCATATAATCGGCAAGCAATGCCGACTGGTTCACCTTAAAATTAAGATATGCGCTGCGGGTGAAGGAACGGCGTTTCTCCTCTGCCTGTGCCACCATTATTTGCAGATTCGGGCGTTCCACCTCCTCTTTGAATAGAGGAAGCTCGGCAACGGGCGCATTGCCCAGCGCTTCCCCGCAACCTGCGCATCCCTGCAGTTCACGGAATATCTCGACACGTGCCCCGGACATCCACTCCTGTGCCGGGACTGTTTCGTTATATTCCAGCAGCATATCCCGTTTCCTGTTAAAACGAATCATTTCCTGCCCCTCTCCCACAGCCGGTTCTTTGCCATACAGACGTTCTTTCCGTTTGTTCATGCGATAACGGTTTCTGCCTGCAATGCAGACTGAAGGCAGGGCGAGCGTATCGCTTTCCGACCGGCTGATTATCAAGGGAGTGATTACCATCTGCCGGCGCGAGGGAAGACGCAGCGTGCTGCAATCCATACTGAATGACACTTCCACTTTGTCGTCGCTTATTTTCCGGGCAACGGTCTGTCCGATATTTATCTCCTGGGCATGGGCGGAAAATGCGCCCAGCACTCCCAAGGCCACGTATATACAGATTCTTTTCATCATTTGCCTATTTTATAATGTATATGATACTCACGGCAGCCTTTGTCGGGCCGAAGTAGTTTTTCTTCTCACTTTTCTGAACGGTGCCGCATGTGGCACAGGGATATTTGGAGTGGTCCAGCCGCGCATAGCCGACTCCAAGCACAGCCTCCAGACTCCAGCGGTTGCCGAGCAGCCACTGGTAGCCGTAGGATATTCCGCCGCCCCACAAATGTCCCTGATAGCGGTGGCGCTCCATGTTATCACTCAAAAATGACATTCCGCCCACATTGTATTTGGCGTAATGTCCGTGCAGACCCAGAAAATGGCCGTTGAATTTCTCACATAGCCAGTAGCGAAGTTCCGGCTGTACGCCCCAGTGGCGCAGGCGCGTTTCATCATCAAACTTCCAGGGGTTATAATTTCCGGATAAGTCGAGAGACCATTTCTTGCCCAGGCCTATTTCCAGCCCCAGGTTCATTGTAGTAGTAGCGTCATAAAGCAAATTGGTCTTTACCGCAACCTTTTGGGCATAAGAGTTGGCCGTATTGCAAAGGAGTACTCCCAAGACACCGATTAAACATAGATATTTCTTCATGTCATCTTATTATTTATTGTTGCTTTTCTTGCATCTCTATTCCGTAATAGAGATTTCAAAAAGAATACAGACAATAAAAACTTAATTATCAATGATTTGCATTACATAAAACAACCATACAACGTTTCAGTATCATGAAATAATGAATCATGGCAGACAAAACGGAAAATAATATTTTGATATATAATTCATTAAAAACATGGATACTGAAACAATTGTGAAACAAACGGATAACTAACAGACCAAACAATAAAAACAGTTATTGCCATGGAATCAAAACTTATGAAAAGCGAACTGCTGTACATCGAAGAACACCTGTCATGCCGAAACTACATGACAACGATTGAAACCGGATTCAAGTATCTGGAGTTCGACAAAAACACTGAATTTGAAGAAGACAATACAAGCAAGAATTATCTTCTGTTCTTTCTGAAGGGCGGTTTCACCATTACTTGCAACCAGTTCCACAACAGGCCGTTCCATGCCGGAGAGATGATACTCATCCCACGTTCTTCCCGGCTGAAGGGAATCGGAGAAACCGGTTCAAGCCTGCTCTCCATGTTTTTCGACATGCCCGAAAACAGTTGTGACAAGCTCATATTGCAGTCTTTATCAGGTATATGCGACCACATTGAATATGACTTCGCACCCACTGGGATACACTACCCGCTGACACCGTTCCTCGAAGTGCTGACCCACTGCATCAGGAACGGGATGAATTGCGCCCACCTGCACACCCTGATGCAGCGGGAGTTCTTCTTTCTCCTGCGCGGATTTTATGAAAAGCGGGAGATTGCAGCCCTGCTTCACCCCATCATCGGAAAAGAAATGGACTTCAAGGATTTTGTCATGCGCAACCATACCAGAGTGGATAACATAGAACAGCTCATCTCACTGTCGAACCTGGGAAGAAGCCGCTTCTTTTCCAAATTCAACGAGGTGTTCGGGATGACTGCCAAACAATGGATGCTGAAACAAAAGAACCAAAGGATACTCGAAAAAATGACCGAACCGGGAGTATGCATAAAAGACGCCGTTGAAGAATTGGGATTTGACTCGCAGAGCAACTTCAACCGTCACTGCAAACTGTATTTCGGATGCACCGCCAAACAGTTGGTGGAACGCTGCCAGAGCGGAAACTACCCTGTTTATGAGGATAACCACACTACGTGTACAAAATGAATAAAAATATGTACTTTATGATAATTCCTATTATAAATAAATAAGCTTACTTTGCAGCGTGAAACAGTTCAAAATAACAAGGAGATTTTAATATAATCTCTATTACGGAATAGATTACAATGCTGCAAAGATAAACAAAAATACAATATCTGCTAATTTTCAACGGATTATATTACAAATTATCATTTCACCTGGACAAGTTTGTGACTATGCTGTTCACCTGGTTGAGCATGGACACATCGAAATCTTTCAAATAGACACGTGTCATTTCTTCCGAAGTGTGCCCCAGTCCGGCACTAATCACAGAAATCGGAGCTCCATAGTCACGGGCGAGGGTAGCCCAGGTATGGCGGGCGGTATACGTCGTCAACGGAACTTTTATATCAGCCGCAACAGCGATTTTCTTCAGATGGCGGTTGATACGCCCTAACGCCAGGCGGTATTGTTTGTATCCCGAAGCGTATTCACCGCTGATTATCGGAAAAAGATACTCATTCTCCGTCTTGTATTTATCCATCAGGCCCTGCATCTGCGGAGTCACCGCGATGCGAATCAGCTGTTTCGACTTATGACGGGAATAGGCCAGCACACCATTGCAAATATCGGCCTTCCTCAAAAGGACAATATCGACAAAAGCCATTCCCTGCGCATAAAAGCTGAACAGGTACAAATCGCGGGCGAACTCCAGTTCAGGTTCGTTCTCCAGATTCAAGTCCGCCAGATTCTGCATATCCGTGCGCGACAAAGCACGTTTCACAGTCTTCGCCGGGCGGGTCTGCGCCTTCGCAAACGGATATTCGCCGCGGGGATGATAGCCGTCCGCTACCGCCTGGTTGTACAGGGAGCGCAAGTTGCGCAGGTAATAGCTTACCGTATTGCCGGAAGCGCCGTTACTATACAGGAAATCCCCGTATCTCCCGACGAACGCCGAATCGACCTCCGACATCCGCACATCGGGGCGGCTTATAAATTTTGCCAACGACGAGCGGGTGCTCTTGTAGGCCGCAGCCATCCCCACTTTCTTCAGTTCCTGCTTACGCTCAATCTGCGCATTGATATATCGCAATAAATAAAACTGTGGTTTTCCAACCCCAAAAGCATTTTGAGCCAGAATATCCTCCACTGTAAATTCTTCCCTTGTCCGCTCAAGCTGCCTTATCCGCGTATCAATCCGATTCCGCAGCTTCCGCAGCTCGCGGTTCATTTTCACGACCTCCGTAGCCGTAAAAGCAGAACCTGCGCCATTCATAATCTTCCCTTCCGACCCGTCAAACACCTCCTCTTTCACCCGGTAGCCTGTATACAGTAACTTTTTTCTCCGATTGTGTATCACCTGGAATACTAAAGGGTAACTGCCATTATTCAATATCCTGCTCTTGTTCAGCATAAGTTTCACTGATGTCATCATATCTTGCTTTTTTTGTTTGAGACGTAAAAGTACGAAGTTCACCTTACTTATCAGAACTATTTTTCCGCCTGTTACGCAAGAAACAAGAAATGGAATAAAAAGTTTTTCCACTTTAAGAATAGTTATCTGATAAATATAGTTAAAATACACGTTCTAGTAATCAGTACATTTTTATTACATATCTCCAATATGCATACGCATAAATTAGAGATGTATACTATTTATGATATTTCATTACATAATATAAATATTACTGCCATTCTTCCTTTTGAAAAATAAGAATATTAGGCATAGCTTTGCACGATGGATTTTAGGGAGCCGCCCGTTCCTTTAAAAGGAAGAGGTCCTTCCTCGGTGTGCAACGGGTCGTTCCTTTTAAAGGAACGGCCCGTTGGTTTTAAAGGAAAAACCGGCATTTGTAACC
>OOCB01003310.1_pt1 | contig 15996 bp, 13 predicted proteins | sample 1671351 | NCBI WGS metagenome assembly OOCB01 (sample SAMN06348148, study PRJEB24527) | human gut metagenome | biome: human gut; feature: ankylosing spondylitis patient; material: feces | host: Homo sapiens | place: China | collected 2015-10
TACATAGACCAGATAGGCAACCGGCAGAATCAGCCATGGCAAAATCGTATGTGCCATAATGGTTGGCAGAATCCCAGTCAGCTTCGAGAGCCATGCATAAAAAATCGGCCACAGAGAAAGTACATACCGCTTGTCAAAATCAGCAAATGTTCCAGTCTCCGGATAAACCCAATAAATTTTATCCGTGGTCAGTGCCGTGTTGGCCAGATTTACATAATACGTATCATCCCATTCCAGATACATATGATGGGCAAGATAATATAACTGCCAGAGAATCAGCAGAATCGCCACCAGATGTCCCAGTGTCAGGCTCTGCTTCCAATCAGTAACCAGTTTTTTTCCATCTTCCGCGATTTCTCTCCAACAGAAAAGACCTGCCGCCGTAAGTACTGCAACAGCTGCTGTGTAAACCCACACAAACAGATGAAACGGTGCCAGCTTCATAGTCATGGGAATAAGAATCACTTCCATCAACGCCCACCAGCCCATGCAGCCCACTAGGATTGAAAACAGGAATCCTTCCTGTTTTAATTTTAAGATATGACGAATCGTATAACCGCTAATCGCTGTTCCCGCAAAAAACAGCACTGCCGTCAAAATAGTCTCCAGTAACATCCTTCTGCTCCTCTATTTTTCCAGTCTCCATAGTTCCTGATCCTCAATATTGGCATCATATATCACCTGTACTCTGTCCTGGTATCCAAAATATTCCTCGATCTTTTCCTGATGGAAAATTGATACATACGGATAGTTCCAGAAATGATATCCCAGTTTTGCATAACCGCCTTCATTGGTCATGGCATTCAGATTTTTCAGTCCCATCAGACAGGTCAGGCAGAAAAAGAAGACAGCTGCTGCTCTTTGTATCTTTTCCTGTCCTATAGCCAGATTTATCACCAGTGCACATTCCACCACTTTGAAAATGGCTCCATAACGGCTAGCATAGTAAGAACTGCTGCACAGAAGAAGATATGCACAGACACCGCAAAGGTAAGTTTTCCACAGAGCCTCTGTCTCCGGGGAGATCTTATCCACCTTTTTCCGTGTCCAAAGGTAGAGAATTGTTAAAACCGCTGCTGCTGTGAGCCTTTCTCCAATTGCAAACCAGCTGACTTCACCTTCCAGTAGAAATTGCTGTACATGATAGACCGGAATCAGCCGTGCAAGAAGCTGTTCTACCGGTCCAAACTGCAAAATAAGTCCTCCGGCTGCTGAGACACCTGCCAACGCCATCATCATATCGACCGGCAGGTACACCGCCGGTATGAGTACCAGCCAGGCAAATGCCACCCGATGAAAAGAAAGAGTAAGGAAGATCGTTATCACATAAGCAATCCATTTTCGTTCCATAAGGAACGGCAGTGCAATTCCAAGAAACAGGCAGACTGCCAGTCCCTGCCGGAGTCCGGATACCATATACACCAGATACAATACCGGATAAAGCATAAAAAGCCCTGCTGTCCTGCCCTGTACGAACCGTTTCACGAACCGGTGCAGAAGCAGCATTTCCGCCAGACCGAGCGTTGACGCAAATACCCAGAAAGGTGCATCAAACATTTTAAATGCCGCTGACAAGAGCCTCCACCCAATCTCTGGATAAAATCCGCAGAAATATCCCTGGGACAGATCAATCGCCACCGGGATCGTCTCATATAATCCCTGATAGGTCACATAATCGGTTCCCTGTCCGAACCGGAAGCAAAGGCAGCCAGTCATGGCCGCCCAGCAGATCCAGTATGCATATGTTTTTGTCTGCGGACGGAAATACTCCAGAAGAGTCCCGGCCGCCAGCAGAAGAAATACTAATAGATAAATGCTCATGCTTTTCCTTCCAGAATATCTGCAATCCGCTTACATGCAAATCCATCTCCATAAGGGTTGCTTGCTGTGCTCATTGCTTTGTAAGCTTCCTCATTTTCCAGCAGAAGCTTGAAATTCTCATAGATGACCTGTTCATCTGTACCCACCAGCTTCAGTGTACCGGCTTTGATTCCCTCCGGTCTCTCCGTGGTATCTCTCATCACCAGTACTGGTTTTCCCAGAGAAGGTGCTTCCTCCTGGATTCCACCGCTGTCTGTCAGAATCAGAAAGCTTCTGGACAGGAAATTGTGGAAATCCAGGACATCCATCGGTTCAATAATATGAATCCGTTCATCATCTCCCAGAATCTCCCGGGCGGTTTCCCGGACAACCGGATTCATATGAATGGGATAAATGGCCTTCACATCCGGATGCTCGTCGCATACCCGGCGGATGGCGCGGAACATATGCTTCATAGGCTCGCCTAAGTTTTCCCGGCGGTGTGCCGTAATCATAATAAGACGGCTTCCCTTTGCCCACTCCAGTTCCGGATGGGTATAATCCGCACGAACCGTTGTCTTCAATGCATCAATAGCCGTATTTCCCGTCACATAGATGGTATCCGGGTTCTTACCTTCCTTCAGAAGATTCTGCTTCGACAGTTCTGTCGGTGCAAAATTATAGGCAGAGATGATACTGACCGCCTGGCGATTAAATTCTTCCGGATAAGGAGAATAAATATTGTAGGTACGAAGTCCTGCCTCCACATGTCCTACCGGAATCTGCAGATAGAAACAGGCCAGAGCCGTCACAAACGTAGTAGAAGTATCTCCATGTACCAGTACCACATCCGGATGCACTTCCTCCAGCACCTCTTTGATCCGGTTCAGAATGTTGGTTGTCACATCAAATAAGGTCTGACGATCTTTCATAATAGAAAGATCATAGTCCGGAACCACATCAAATGCTTCCAGTACCTGATCCAGCATCTGCCGGTGCTGTCCGGTAACGCAGACTACCGTCTCGATTTCTTTTCTGCACTTCAGTTCATTGACCAGAGGGCACATTTTAATGGCCTCCGGGCGTGTGCCGAATACCAGCATCACTTTTTTCATGACTGTACTTCCTCCAGTCTCCGGCGAATGCGCTCCGCCAGTTTCTCATTATTTTTCTCCACATGAACACGGGCGGTAAAATTCTTTACTGCCTGCTGCCATTCGTCGTACCGTTTCGCAATAGTCCGGATGGCCTGCTCATAATTATCCTCCGCAATACCGATGCCATATTTTCCGCAGAAATCAGCCAGAGGCGGATTGGTGGAGGTCACCACCGGCTTTCCTTCAAAAAGGAATTCATAGATCTTGCCGCTGGCGCAGTATTTATTATTCAGGTCGTGCTGATGATAGGTCACCATGCCCACCTGACTGTTTTCAATAAAATATTTCAGATGATCCTGATCCATCCGCGGGAAAATCTTCACATTGGTCAATCCCAGATGACGGATGGTCTCCCGGATAATCAGCTCATCCTCCTCATCGCTTTCTCCAATGAGGAACAGTTCATAGTCGTCTCCCAGTCCCTTCATGGCCTGTACCATGCGGGAAGTGGTCCGACTGACATCACAGCCTGCAGTGGAAATAATGCGGAACTTTTTCTCTTTAAAAAACTCTCCACATTCCTTTGTCACATGTGCTTTTGCCTCCGGGCTGCTGTATTCCAGTCTCCGGATATTTTCATAGTTCAATGGCACTTTCTTAAGACCAAACATCTTTACCATGATTCTGGCACGGAAGGCATTGGCTGCAATGACCACATCGGAATGTCTGGTAAACATTTTTTCCACCAGACAGCCAATCTTTCCCGGGATACCGGATGCGCTGCGGATGCTGTAAAGCTCCCGGCAGTCCTGCACCACATATTCTGCACCACTGATTCTCTTTGCCAGATAGCCGGGAATAATTCCCTTCCGGTTGTCAATGAAAATCAAATCCAGTTTTCCCAGTTTCTTTGCCTGACGCCCGCAAAACCGGATAAAATCCATGTATCCATGGTCTTTGTAAACGATATGCTGCTTTTCCTGGGGCTGCTCATCTCCGTCACCACGGGTAATATAGGTCACATCCCCCAGATCTTTTGCCACTTTGATGAACTCCCGGACACGTCCGTCATACCGAAAATAATCATAGGATATCAATAATATTTTCATGCCTTTGCTCCTGTTTTCTCACGAATCAACCGGATCACCTTCTGCTGATCTTCCTCTGTCAGATAGGGAGATAATGGCAGAGCCAGTACCCGGCCGCAGATATCTTCTGATACTTTGAAGGTTTCTCCATAGAGTTCAGAAGACGGCATACGAGATCGTGATGTGACTGGAGTTCAGACGTGTGCTCTTCCGATCTCCTTGGGATAATAAATCATGGATGGAACATCCTGCTCTTTTAAGTAAGCCTGCAGACTGTCCCTCTCTTCCTTATCCTTCAGAAGGATGCTGTACTGTGCCCAGCCCGAAAGATATCCCTCCGGAATCTCCGGCACCTTCACGCAGTCTTTTAACTGCTCGGTATAGACAGCTGCCACCCGGTTCACATCCTCCAGTTCATATTCCTCAAATGCCTGCAGTTTTACCTGCAGAATCGCTGCCTGGATGGTATCCAGGCGGGAATTCATACCGATTCGTACATTATCATATTTTCCGGTACCTTTTCCGTGAATCCGATAAGATTTTAAGAGAGCTGCCCACTCGTCATTGTCCGTGAAGACCGCACCGCCGTCTCCATAGCATCCCAACGGCTTCGCCGGGAAGAAAGAGGTGGTGCTGATGTCACCGAAGCTTCCCACACGTCTGCCCTTACAGGCACCACCGAAGCCCTGGGCACCATCCTCCAGGATATACATTCCATACTGATCCGCGATCTTTTGAAGCCGGTCATAATCTGCCGGAAGTCCGAAGAGATCCACCACCACCATCACTTTCGGCGTTAATTTTCCTTCTGCCAGGACTGCTTTCACCGCCCGTTCCAGGCTGTCCGGGTCCATATTAAAGGTATCTTCCAGTACATCCACAAAGACTGGTGTCGCTCCTTCATAGGCAACGGTCTCTGCGGAAGAGAAAAAGGTAAAGTCCGGCACGAAGACTGCATCCCCTTCTCCGATACCCCAGGTCATGAGGGCCAGGGTCAACGCATCCGTTCCATTGCCGCAGGTAATGCAATGTTTCACTCCCACATATGCGGCAAGCTTTTCCTCCAGCTCTTCCACCTGGGCGCCGCTGATATAATTTGACGCCTCCAATACTTTGCTGATGGCCTCATCCATAGGCTTTTTCAATACCTGATACTGTTTCTTCAGATCGCGAAACTGCATGTTAATCCTCTCCTTTGATCCGCTGCAGCAGATTCCAGATTCCCTCTGCTGAATTAAAATTCTCCGGTACAATTTCTTCTGCCGGGATCTCCACCTCAAACTGATCCTCCAGCTCGGCAATCAGGGTGATCACATCAAAGGACTCCAGAAGACCGTCATCAATCAGTTCTTTTTCTGTTTCAAAATCAATTTCCGGCTTTAAAGAAGCCAGTAACTCCATTAATTCTTCCATTGTTTTTCTCTCCAAAAAATAGTTCTGTCGCCAGATTCAAGTTATTGTAACACGAACCCCGATACATGGCAATCTTTACCTTTCCATATTCAGAGTCCAGGTTTCCAGCTGGTCGCGCACCAGCTCTGCCCCCTTCTCTTCGCTGTATAAATAGATGGCCGGCATTTTTCTGCTTAAGAACAGATAAATACCTTCTGTCACGGAATAGGCTCCGATATTGTGGAACACCAGATAGTCTCCCACTCTGGCGTCCTTTAACACCAGCTTTTTCAGCAAAATATCTGCCACGGTGCAAAGAGAGCCATAGACGGTCCACTCCGTCTCCGTCTCCTCCGGCTCATGCTGAGGGAAATAAGAAAGGATCGGTGTCTTCATAGCCATATTCTGTCCGTAATAATTCACATGGTTGATACCGCCGTCCACGATGCACACATTCACCGCATCATTGATTTTCTGATCCATGATCTTCGTCAGATAATAACCACAGGAGGCGGTCAGGAACCTGCCCATCTCGAAAGTCACTTCATAGAGACGCTCTTCCTTAAAAATCTCCGTAAACGCATCCAGAAGTTTTTCGTCTTCCTCAAAGTCGTCTTTGGTAAAATATGGAACGCCCAGTCCCGGACCGAACTCCAGCTCCTGGCTTACAAATCCTTCTTTCTCTTCCAGCTTCTGAATGAAGTCCTCAATATATGCCACTTCCCCGGCAATTTTTTTGATCTGCTTTTTCTGGGTTCCGGTAAAATACTGAAGTCCCCGGATAGTCAGATGAGAATACTCTGCTCTCCTCTGAATAAGCTCTGTCACATCCGCTTCGCTCATACCAAACTGATTGCCGCTGGTCACCCGAAGGAGAATCTGCACTTGTTTGTCCAGTTCCTCTGCACAGCGGTTCACCAGATAAAACTGCTGCTGCGACTCAGCTGTAAAATGCTGCACTCCCTGTTCCATCGCATAACGGACATCTTCATATTCTTTATTTACACCGGAGAGTACAATTTTCTCCATTTTCACGCCACTTTTCACGCAGATATGAAATTCTCCAGGAGAGCACACTTCATAACGCTCCACTTCCGCGTCCATGGCCTGCAAAAGAAATGGATTTGCTTTAATGGCAAAACAGAGCTTTGCCGGCTTTACCTTCTCCGCCACATGGGCTGCCCGTGCCTTCAAAATATCCGTATCAAATACAAAGGACGGTGTCTTCAGTGACACAGCTAAGTTTTCCAGTTGTCTCTCGTCCATACTATTTCCTTTCTTCATAAGAAGCCATCAGTGCTCTCCGGTCAATCTTTCCATTCTTGGTCAGGGGCATAGCATCCACCTTCTGAAATACATTGGGGATCATAAATCGGGGCAGCTTCTCTCCCATGCCCTGAATGATCTCTTTGGATTCCAGCTCTCCCACATAAAATGCAATGATTTTTGTATTCGGTTCATCATAGATGCAGCAGACTCTGGAAATCCCCTCCAGTGCCTGGCAGGCTGCCTCCACTTCTCCCAGCTCAATCCGATGTCCCATGTGTTTGATCTGGAAATCCTTCCGGGTAGCATAGTAGAGTTCCCCGTCTTCTCCGTATCGTCCCAGATCTCCGGTCCGGTACATGGGCTCCAGATACCGGCGGTTCAGCGGATTCTGCACAAAGACCTCCGCCGTCTTCTCCGGATTGGCATAATAGCCAAGGGCCAGTGCCGTACCCGTCACACAGATTTCTCCCAGCATGCCCGGATTTTCTGCTGTCACCAGATGGTCTTCCTCATCCAGCAGGAATACCCGCTCATTGGGAAATGCAATTCCGATGGGAATCTGCTCTTCCTCTGTAAAATCCTTTTTGATCTCATAATAGGTACAGTTACAGGTAATCTCCGTCGGTCCATAAAGGTTCACATACCGGGCCTCCGGCAGATAACTTCTCCAGTAATTCAGATGTTTTACCGGCATCACCTCGCCGCTGAACATGACTCTGCGAATGCTTCCCGGCACCTTATAACGAAATCCTTTTAACATGGAAATGATACACAGAGCTGATACTGCCCAGGTAAGGCTCGTCACTTTTCGGTCATTAAGGAAATCAATCAGTTTCTTTGGTACGGAGAAAAATTTCTTTGGAATCACTTCCATGGTAGCACCGCATTTGAGCGTCGGGTAGAGATCCTTCACCGATACATCAAAGTCAAAGGGTGCCTGATTGGCAATGACATCCTCGGAAGTAAATCCGAAGATCTCCGTAAAATGTTCCGTAAAATCAATGACGGAGCGATGGGATACCACCACGCCTTTGGGTACTCCGGTGGATCCGGAGGTGAACATGGCATACAGAGGATCTGTATCACAGGCTCCTTTTCTGCGGGCTTCCAGAAGTGACTCCTTCACTTCCGTCTGTACCAGATCTTCTGCCAAGAGGATCTTTCCCTGAAATCCCAGTCCTTCCGCTTTTTCTTTTAATTTTTCCGTGGTCACCAGCACCTGCGCATCCAGTGTCTCCAGAATGAGCCGTACCCGCTCCACCGGAAGCTCCGGTTCCACTAACGTATAAAAGCAGCCTGCACAGACTGCTCCCATAAACACATTCAACGTCCACGCTTCCTTCTCCATAAACACCGGCACCGGTGCATTGGGGGAAAGTTCCGCCGCCAGGGCACTTCCCATCCTTCTGGCATTCTCCTGGACCTGTGCAAAGGTAAAGCTGTGCTCCAGATCTTCAAATGCCGCTTTCTCTGGGCAGGAAGCCGCACTGGCTTCCAGATAATTCAAAATATTCTGAATCTGCATGGAATTGAACCTCTCTATTTCTTCTTGAATTCCGGTACTTTCCGCGCCGGATTTCCAAACTGTTTCTCGCCTTCCGGTACATCCTTAATAGCCACCGCACCGATTCCAAGATAGGCATGGTCGCCTACACTAATCCGGTTGGTAGTCACGGACATGGGCGCCACATAGGTATGATTTCCTACCTGACAATGACCGGAAACACTGGATTTTCCGCTGATCAGCGTCTCCTCACCGATCCTGCAGTTATGTCCCACATCTCCTACCAGTCCGATCATGGAACCTTTTCCAAGAATGGTCGGTCTGGTATCTCCAGCTGCCAGAACAGCCCCTGCCAGCAACAGGCAGCCATCCTCAATGATGGTTCCTGCCAGATGGGGAAGGGTCCGGCATGCACCGGATTCCGGACGGTAAATATCTGCATCTTCCACACCGATCATACAGTGTTCCTTAATCTGAACGTCATTTCCGATCCGTACATGGTCTTTAATGATCGTTCCTGCACCGATCTCGCAGTTATCTCCAATGACTACATTCCTGCCGATAACGCAGAAGGGAGCAATGCTCACATTTTTTCCCAGCTTCGCATCCGCACTGATGTAACTTCCATTTTTCATAAACAGATCTTCGCTCGGCATCATGCGCTCCATCCGGATCAGCAGCTCACCGTACAGATTCTTCGGCATATTGCTTTTTAACTGCACCGATGAAGTGTCCAAGGAAAGCTCTGTCTCTTCCCTGGTGATAAAGATGCTTTCTTTTATCTCACTGCAGGTTTCTGAGATGCTGTTCTTCACAAAGATCACAGTGTGATCTTCCGGCGCTTCCGGATCTGATACACCCCAGATGGTAAAATCTGTGGTCTCTGCCGGAAAACGATCCTGTAATAATGCTTTTGCACTGATTTCACATACTTTCAGCATTTTTAAAATCTCCAGAATTCAAATAAATATTTCAGATTGGTGTAAACGGTCAGGTTATTATCAAATACATCATAAATATCATCAATCCACAGCAGGAGGAAATTCAGGAATATCGTCAGCAATGTCAGAACAACAATTTTGTTTCTAAATGACGCTCTCTGTTCCGCATCCGTGATTCCATTCAACTTTGTGGTAATGCACAAAATAATGATAATATAGAAAAGCCACAAGAAATCTGACTGATACCGTTCAACGATACCGCCCATATTCGTATCCGCTGCAATCATTACCACGATACTGATTACAGACGCAATCACCATCGCTTTTAAGACAGAAGGATGTTTCTGCTCCGCACCATTCTTTCTGCTGAACAAAGTTCCACCAAAAATCAGGAATATCAATGGGTTATACCAGATAGCGCCACCAAAATGCGGCTCATATACCGTTTCTCCGATATACCCTGTCTCCAACTCCTGAAAACTTAAGAACGGGAACTGCGTTGTCACATGAAGCGGACGCAGCAAATACTCATAAATTCCATTTCCTACGCGCGCCAGATTCCATCCTCTGTGCGTCACATCATTAGTCGTCAGGTTATAAGTCGATCCAAACTCAAACGGAGACTGGAATCTTACATAATTATATGTCATGGCAGCCGCTGCAACGATGATAAACGGAATACACAAACTCAGAATCTGCTTCCAGTTCTTTACCGGACGAAAATGTTTTTCCTCCACAAACTCCGGCAAGAACAATACCAGACCAAATACCATGGTCAGCAAAAACTGCGGGCGGCTGGCTGCTGTACTGGCAATCAGAAGTGATCCCAACAACAGATACCGGATCTTCAGTTTTTCTCCCTGTCCAGCCCGGATCCAGCTTGCCAGTCCCGCCAATGCAGATACCAGACCCATAATGATACAGGTCTCATACACCGCAGGATTCCGCATAAGCTCCATCACACCGTTTCCAAAGGACAATGCCGTTGACAATATTGGATATAAGAGATAGGAACTGGACCTGAACCAACGGCTGAAAATTTCACGCACCAGCCAGAAGCTGGCTCCTATCAGCAGAATACTCAGTATTCCCACCACCAGGTCTGTTCTAAGCATAATTCCCGTCAATGCATAAATCGGTAGATACATCAATAATACTGGAAGAATACCAAAATAAATATAATATTTTCCATCATAATATGCATAATCCCATTTATACTCTGGCTGATCTTTATGTCTTACCTGCAAATATTCTCTCTGATTAAAATCATAAGGGTTATCCATTTCCTCCAGATACTGTGGAGGTTCTTCATCCAGATACAGCCTGCCATCCATAATAGCTTTTGTCAATTCCTGATGAATCTGTCCCCCCCTGGGGCTGAATGTATTTAACTGCACCATGCCAGCTACACCAATACACAGTATCAGCATCACTGCCAACACTGCTCCGATGCACTTTTTATTTTTGCATCCTTCTTCAAAAGAAATGCCCCAGATTTTTTCATTTTTTCCTCTCAGAAAATACAGAATTCCGAGGATTGCATAAATCAGTAATATTCTGTCCAGATGGAAAAACCATGGTTTTGCCTGATTGACCCCTATCTCATTCACCCAGAAAAATCCGTTATGAATCACATCAAAACTAATCTGAATACTGTCTGCCTGTCCGTAAAAATGAAGATCAATCCATTTACTTTCTTCTACGTTCTCAACGATGTTCTGAGTTCCCATCAGATAATAACGGGCATTTCCTTCATCTTTTCCGTAGATTTCTACTGTCACATATCCGTCCGGACTTCCCACATCCACATAAAGGTTATGGACATTCCTTGAAAAATCCGTCAGTTCTTCATAGCAGCGGTCTCCATTCAGACACTGAAGTCTTCCATCGTCTCGCTCTTTAATTCCCCGTGACAGCGAAGCTGTAAAGGAGGTTTCAGTTCTATCTGCCACCAGTCCTTTTACCGCAGAGAAATTAAATACAAAGATTTCCAGTAAAAGCGGAAGTAGAAGCAGTATACAGATTGTGACTTTCTTTTTTGTAAATTTCATATATTAGTTCTCCGAAAATTCCCCTGTCATATCCGTACTCTTAAAATTCGTGAGCGGCAGCTTCACCGGCATACCGTCTTTCTGGCTCTTATAGATAGCCAGTACCATCTCCAGCGCATTTCTGCCTGCGACTGCATCCACATAAGGCTTTCTGTCCTTCTGGATGGCGTCGATCATATCCGCATACAAGCTGGTATGTCCATTGCCGTACACATTACTGGTAGCTTCCTCCAGATGCTTATTCGCACTATCCATTTCTGTCTCGTCTGCAAAATCCCACACATCAATATTGTTGGTGGATTTCCCGCCGATTTTCACGGTTCCGGTCTCACCGAAGATATATAATGTCTCCTCCAGATTCTGGGGATAGACATTGGTGGTTCCCTCGATGGTAGCGATGGCACCGTTCTTGAATTTGACCACTGCCATTCCCACATCCTCCGCTTCCAGATAATGATGGAACTGCTGTCTGGTGGAACCATAGACTTCCTCCACCTCATCGCCAAACATCCAGCGCAGGAGATCGATCCCGTGAATGCACTGATTCATGAGGGCGCCGCCGTCAGATGCCCATTTGCCTCTCCAGGGAGCCTGATCATAGTAATTCTGGTTCCGGTTCCAGCGCACGTGAATCGCACCGTGGGAAAGCTTTCCGAAACGTCCTGCTTCCAGGGCTTTTCTTGCCTCCTGCACCGCAATGTTAAAACGGTTCTGGTGGCAGGCAGCCACTTTCACATGTTTCTCCTCAGAACGGCGGACGATCTCATTCGCATCCTCCATGCTCATGGCAATGGGTTTCTCAATGATACAGTTTACACCATGATCAATACAGTACAGAGCAATCTCTGCGTGGATGCCGCTCTCAGTGGCAATACCCACCAATTCCGGCTGTACTTCCTCAATCATTTTTTTATAGTCTGTATATCTGGCAATAGAACTGTCTTTTTCCAGTCCGTGCTTTGCCAGCAGTGCTTCCATCTGTTCCGGAACCACATCGCATACCGCTGCAAATTCCAGCTTGTTGTTCACAACCGCCTTCACATGATTCGTTGCAATACGGCCGCATCCGATCAGTGCATATTTCATTTCTATAATACCTCGATATTCTCTCTGTTCTTCAAGTTCTTCATGACATTCTTTGTATCAAAAATGGCTTTGGCATGCTGCTGCACGAACTCATAATCCACATTCGTATGGGCTGCTGTTACCATGACCAGATCTGCACTCTCCACCAGTTCTTCTGTCAGTTCCGGCTCACTGTCACGCACCTGACCTTTGAATTTATACTGTCTTACCCACGGATCAAAATAAACCACTTCTGCTCCCGTGTGTTCCAGTTCCTCGATGACACGTAATGCCGGGCTCTCCCGGTAATCGTCAATATCCTGCTTATAGGCTACGCCCAGCACCAACACTTTGGAGCCGTTCAGCGCTTTCTTAAAGCGGTTCAGTACTTTTCCCGCACGCTCTACGCAGTAAGCCGGCATCTTGTCATTGATCATCATGGAGCTTTCGATCATGGACGTATGGAAACCATACTCTCTTGCCTTCCAGGACAGATAGTAGGGATCCAGCGGAATACAGTGTCCTCCAAGACCCGGGCCCGGATAAAATGCCTGGAAACCATAGGGTTTCGTGCTGGCTGCCTCAATGACCTCCCAGATGCTGATACCCATCTCGTTACACAGCATGGCGAGTTCGTTGATCATACCGATGTTAATATTCCGGTAGGTATTCTCCAGAATCTTCTCCATCTCTGCAATAGCCGGAGAGGAAACCTCTTTTACATCACCCTCCAGAACCGTCCGGTACATGGCTGCAATCACTTCTGTTGCATCTTTGCCCACGCCGCCGATGACCTTCGGGGTATTTTTTGTCTTATAGATCAGGTTACCCGGATCCACACGCTCCGGAGAGAATCCCAGATAGAAATCTTCTCCGCACTTCAGTCCGGAACCTTCCTCCAGAATCGGTTTTACCAGTTCCTCCGTGGTACCAGGATAGGTGGTGGACTCCAGAACTACCATGGTATTCTTCGTCAGATATTTGGAAATGGATTTGGTGGATTCTCTGACACAGCTAAGATCCGGCTCCTGATGAATGTCCAGCGGGGTCGGAACACAGATAGCGATGAAATCCACATCCTTGATAAAGCTAAAATCAGAGGTCGCAGAAAGTCTTCCTTCCTCCACCAGGCGCTTCAGATCCTTATCCACTACATCGCCGATGTAGTTATGGCCTTCATTGACCATCTTTACCTTTACTTCCTGCTCATCAAATCCGATGGTCTTAAAACCTGCCTTAGCTTTTTCTACTGCCAAGGGCAGTCCTACATAGCCGAGACCGATGACTCCTACCACGATCTCCCTGTTTTCGATTTTATTTAAGAGTAACTGTTTCATCTTCGTTCTCCTTTGCTTTTCTCACAGTCTGTCAGTATCTTCAGATAGTCTTTTGCCAGAAGGGCATAATTATAATGCTCCCGAATCTCCTTGCGTCCCCGTTCGCCCATAGCGGTCCGCTCTTCATCGGTCATGTGATAAACCTTCATAAGTGCTTCCCCATAGGCCTTCGGATCGCTACAGGGCACCACATACCCGCCGCCGGATTCCGCCACCACATTCTGTGAATTGCAGGCGAAGACCGTCGGATTACCGGAATACAGATAGTCATTTAATTTATTCAGACTCAATCCCAGGTCGTTCAATACCCGATCGTCCTTCAAAGCGGCGATACAACATTTTGCCTTGGAAAGTGCCACCGCCACCTGACTTTTCTCAATTCTGGAAAATACCTTCACATTGGTCAACTGTTCCTTCTGAATCCGCTCCTCCATCTGCGCTTTCAGATGACCATCGCCAATGAGGGCAAAATGAATCTCATCCATCCCCTGCTGCTTCATAAAGGCTGCCGTATCCAGCATATCCAGCAGACATTCCGAATCCACAAAGCTTCCTGTGTAGACCGCGCACCAGTGTTCCGTCAGGTACTGATCCAGTTCCTTCGGAAGGGTTACCTCTCCTTTTTCCAGTACCTCGTCAATCTGCTCCGTGTGATATCCATTGGGAATCCAGAATACCCGGTTCCGTTTCACATAGGGAAACTGCACCAGATATTTATAGCCAAACTCCATGGTAGTCACAATGGAGTCTGCTCTCCGATAGGCTCTCCTCTCCAATGCAGAAAACAGAAGACAAACAGGATGGTACCATGGATAATGATACATCTCTGTAAAAGATAAAGGCCAAAAATCCCGAATCTCACATACAAATGGAATTTTGTTTTTCTTTGCTATACTCCATGCGCTCTCCCATGAAAACGGATGGACCGAAGATCCAATAACTACATCCGGTCTTCCGAATTTTTCATAAAATACCTTCTCATATTTCTGCATCAGCTGACAGTAAGAAATCATATTCAAAATTCTTTTCGCACCATTTCCATGATACTCCGGTACTGTGCGGAGCCATACATATGTCAGACCATTTTTTATTTTCCGAATAGTGACTGGTTTGTCATAAAGATATTCTTCCTTTTGATGGTCAAACGCTGACATAAAGACTGTCACTTCTACTCCGATTTTCGACATTTCTTTTCCAAGTTCAAAATGACGATCTCCATCCAATCCAGAATGATGATTTAAAATCCATAATCTTTTCATAAACGATAATTCTCATTCTCCCTGCGGATCATGATTTCACTGTATTTCATCATGATCACTCCACTTTCGTATTCTCCAATCTGCGGCTCATTAACCTTTCCCTGAAGATTATTCACTATATATTTCATGTGATTGGCTCCGGCTTCATAAGCATGAGGATATCCTCCGCCGAAACGCGGGTTCACTTCTGAAATATAATATTTTCCCTCCCATTCGAAAATATCAATGTCAATCTGTCCACGGAATCCAGCTTCTTTTACGAATCGCTCAATCAACGCAAACAGTTCCGTATCCTTAAAGGAAATACTCTTATCCGTCTCTCCTGCTCTCATCACCAGCTTTTTCTTCGTGAAGACGGAGATCAACTCTCCGCTGATCATATCAATATAACAGTCTGCGCCAATCTCCTGTCCTTTCAGATACTCCTGAATCATCAAATCATCTGCATGTTCAAACAAAAGATCTACCGTTTCCTGATCCTGCACTTTGGAGATGGCAATACTGGCACTTCCACGTATTGGCTTCACAAATACCGGGTAATTTATTTTTCCAGCCCTCACATCTCCATAAAATGCTTCCCGGTCTATATAACTTTCCGCACATGCATACCCGTGTTCTTTCAACCAGCAGAACATCTGCCACTTATCCAGCGTACGTTCACAAAGGTCATAAAAAGATCCTATCACTGTCACTCCGAGTGCATGGAATTCTTCCTCATGAAGCGCCAGTAAAGACAGTTCCGGGTCAATCAAAGACAATACCCCTGTCACCTGCTCTTTTCTGCAGATATCATAGATCACATCCAGATATCCCGGTGCCGTCATCCGTGGAACGATATAATGCACATCCGCCTCATACAGCGCCGGTGCATTCGGACTCATATCCGTCGCTATGACTTTTCCGGCTCCATTTAATTCTCTTTTAAAATACTGAATAATCTTGTTACGTGTTCCGCAACTCAGCACTAAAATATTCATTTACTCATTACCTTCCACTACAGACTGACTGGTATATTCTTTTACACCCCATTTTTCACGGATACAGGAAATTTTTCCCTGATCTTCCAGATATACCGGTGGATAATACCCTATAAACAGCGGCGCCAGACACATGGTATATGCCCCCACCTTTTCATATATGATCCGGTCTCCCTCCTGAAGTGCACTGTACCCTTTGAGTTCAAATAACCGGTC
>OOCB01003313.1_pt1 | contig 15979 bp, 12 predicted proteins | sample 1671351 | NCBI WGS metagenome assembly OOCB01 (sample SAMN06348148, study PRJEB24527) | human gut metagenome | biome: human gut; feature: ankylosing spondylitis patient; material: feces | host: Homo sapiens | place: China | collected 2015-10
ACAATAAATAGTATGCATCAAACAATCTATGAAAATAAAAAAAAAGTAAAATTCGTCTAATCTTTTTGATAGGGCGAAATTTAATAAAAAAAAAATAAAAAAGTGCTTGACAGATTTTGAAATTATGTTATACTTCTTATAGAACAAATGAAACACACATAACTCGCAGCCACTAAGCGATTGTTCTCAAGACATCATAGACAAAATATACCAAGTGATGTCGTGCAGTGGCAGATAAGGAGGGGCTATGAATATTAATAAATTTACACAAAAATCAATGCAGGCAGTTCAGGATTGTGAAAAGCTTGCGTATCAATATGGAAATCAGGAAATTGATCAGGAGCATCTGATCGTTGCGCTGTTACATCAAGAGGATAGTTTGTTTGCAAAACTGATCACCAAGATGGATATTCAGCTTGAATATTTTGAAAACAGAGCAGTTCAGACACTTGAGAAAAAGGTGAAGGTGTCTGGTGGAAACGGACAGCTTTATGTCAGCAATGCACTGAATAAGGTACTTGTCAGCGCAGAGGATGAAGCAAAGGCAATGGGAGACGAATATGTTTCCGTTGAGCATCTTGTCCTGGCATTGATTCGTTATCCAAATAATGCTGTAAAAGAACTGTTTCGCGAGTTTGGTATTACTAGAGAACGTTTTCTTCAGGTATTATCTACGATTAGAGGAAATCAGAGAGTGACATCTGACAATCCAGAAGCTACTTACGATACACTGAACAAGTATGGCAGTGATCTTGTTGATAAGGCAAGAGATCATAAGCTTGATCCAGTAATCGGACGAGACAGCGAGATTAGAAATGTTGTACGTATTCTTTCACGTAAAACAAAGAATAACCCTGTTTTAATTGGTGAGCCGGGTGTTGGTAAGACTGCAGTTGTAGAGGGTCTTGCACAGCGTATTGTCCGCGGTGATGTTCCAGAAGGTTTGAAGGACAAAAAGATCTTTTCACTTGATATGGGTGCACTTGTAGCTGGTGCAAAGTATCGTGGTGAATTTGAGGAGCGTCTGAAAGCCGTTCTTGATGAAGTTAAAAAGAGTGAAGGTAAGATTATTCTATTCATCGATGAGCTTCATTTGATTGTTGGTGCAGGCAAAACTGATGGCGCAATGGATGCCGGCAACATGTTAAAGCCGATGCTTGCAAGAGGTGAGCTTCATTGTATTGGTGCGACAACACTTGATGAGTATCGCAAATATATTGAAAAGGATCCGGCACTAGAGCGTCGTTTTCAGCCAGTTTTAGTTGATGAGCCAACGGTAGAAGATACTATTTCCATCCTGAGAGGTCTGAAGGATCGTTATGAGGTTTATCATGGTGTAAAGATTACAGATGCTGCGCTTGTAACAGCAGCAACACTCTCTAATCGTTATATCTCAGATCGTTTCCTTCCAGATAAGGCAATTGATCTTGTCGATGAGGCATGTGCGCTTGTAAAGACGGAGATGGATTCCATGCCGGCTGAAATGGATGAGCTAAGTCGTAAGATTATGCAGCTTGAAATTGAGGAGGCTGCATTAAAGAAGGAAACTGATCACTTGTCACAGGAGCGTCTTGAGACACTCAAGCAGGAGCTTTCAAGTCTGCGTGAAGAGTTTGCAGGCATGAAGGCGCAGTGGGATAATGAGAAAAAGTCAGTAGATCACTTAAGCAAGCTGCGTGAGGAAATAGAGCAAGTTCATCAGCAGATTGCTCAGGCACAGCAGAAGTATGATTTGAACAAGGCAGCTGAGTTACAGTATGGCAAGCTGCCACAGCTTGAAAAACAGCTGGCAGCAGAGGAAGAATCTGTAAAGTCAAAGGATCTTTCTCTTGTTCATGAGGCTGTTACAGATGATGAAATCTGTAAAATTATTTCAAAATGGACAGGTATTCCTGTTGCCAGACTTACAGAGGGTGAGCGCGAGAAGACACTTCATCTGGCTGATGAGCTTCATAAGAGAGTCGTTGGTCAGGATGAGGCTGTTGAGAAGGTAACAGAGGCGATTCTTCGTTCTAAGGCAGGAATTAAGGATCCTTCAAAGCCGATTGGTTCGTTCCTTTTCCTTGGACCAACTGGTGTTGGTAAGACAGAGCTTGCAAAGGCGCTTGCTCAGAATCTGTTCGATGATGAAAACAACATGGTTCGTATTGATATGTCGGAGTACATGGAGAAGCATTCTGTATCTCGTCTGATCGGAGCGCCTCCGGGATATGTTGGATACGATGAAGGCGGTCAGCTGACAGAGGCAGTACGTCGTAAACCATACAGTGTTGTTTTGCTTGATGAGGTAGAAAAGGCTCATCCTGATGTATTTAACATCTTACTTCAGGTACTTGATGATGGTCGAATCACTGATTCCCAGGGTCGTACCGTAGACTTTAAGAATACGATTTTGATCATGACATCTAATATTGGATCCTCATATTTGCTTGATGGCATTGATGAGCAGGGCAATATCAGATCAGAGGCAGAGTCAGCTGTTATGAATGATCTTCGCGGTCATTTCCGTCCAGAGTTTTTGAATCGTCTTGATGAGATAATCCTCTTTAAGCCATTAACAAAGGACAATATTGGCAATATCATTCATCTAATGGTAGCAGATGTCAATAATCGTCTTGAAGATCGTGAGCTGTCGATTTCTCTGACAAAGGATGCAGAGCAGTATATTGTTGAGCATGGCTATGATCCAGTATATGGTGCAAGACCGTTAAAGCGTTACCTGCAGAAGAATGTTGAGACACTTGCAGCAAGAATCATTCTTTCTGGAGAAGTTCACGCACAGGATGTTATTGAAATTGATGTTTGTGATGGTGGTTTGAAGGCAGAAGTTGTTCATACACCTAAGAAGGCATAAAAGGGTCTTTGTTACAGTTCATGAATATCACTTGCAATTTTTATTGATTGATAGTATAGTTTAAGAGGTATCTTCTAAAAAAGAAGATGCCTCTTTTCTAATACTAATTAAAAAAGTCAGTATTTATTCAAACTTATATGAAAGAAACACGGATTTGGATTGTTGCTGACAGACAATATAGAGGATATGAGAGGCTTAGAGTAAAGATTATGAAAATCAGTGAATTACTGCAGCGCATTGACTATACGGTATTGCAGGGCGATCTTTCAGATGAAGTGACGGGCATTTGTCATGATAACCGTATGCTTCAAAAAGGAGATGCTTTTATCTGTATCTCAGGCGCACGTTTTGACACACATACAATGGCAGGGGAACTGGCAAAGAAAGCAGCACTTCTTGTTGTTGAAAAGCCAGTTGAACTTGATGCTGATTGTAAAACAGCAGTTGTGCAGGTTGCATCTACAAGAGATATAGTTGCAGCACTTGCAGCAGCCTTTTATGGATATCCATCTGAAAAGGTGGTTTGTATCGGAATTACAGGATCAAAGGGCAAGACAACATGCACTCATATGATGGCTGATATTTTGCGTGCAGCTGGTTATCTTACTGGAACAATAGGTACAAACGGTGCCATAATGCCTGCAGGATGCGATCATGCTGTATGGGGATCCGATAAATATAGCTGTGCACCGTGTAATGAGACACCAGGCTATGACTGCTATGAATTAAATAATACGACACCTGATCCTATGGAATTGCAGATGTATCTGGCAATGATGGTAAAGGCTGGCTGCACGCATGTTGTTTTAGAGGTTTCTTCTCAGGGCATGAAACAAAAACGAGTGGCAACAGTAGATTTTGCTTATGGTGTGTGGACCAATATCGAGACTGGTGATCACATTGGACCGAATGAGCACAAGGATTTCGAGGAATATCTATATTGCAAGGCGATGTTGTTAAACCAGAGCCGCCGTGCTTATGTAAACTGTGATGATCGTCATCTGGATGCTTTTATGAAGTATGTAACCTTAAGCGATGGTTCTGATGGTCGCACAAAGCAGGTATTCTATTATGGAGAAGGCGAAAAGGCCGATTATCGCATTGGCAATTTAAAGAAGAGCCAAAATGGTGTGCTTGAGGCTCCAGGAATCGAGTTTACGATTAGTGGTGCGTTGGATGCAGACATTCGGGTCAACCTGCCGGGCGATTTCAATATGTACAATGCGGCAGCAGCAGTTGCCATTGCACATGATATGGGAATTTCCACTGATATCATCAATAAAGGATTAACTCATTTAAGGATTCGCGGACGTTTTGATATTGTGTTCAATAATGGCCATTTTGCAGTCTGTGTCGATTTTGCCCATAATGGTTACAGCACAAGAAATCATCTTGAAGCACTTCGTGAATATCATCCAAAGCGTATTGTCTGCGTATTTGGTGCTGACGGAAACCGTTCAAAGTATCGCCGCTACGAGATGGGAGAGGCGAGTGCACTGTTAGCCGATTTGAGTATTGTCACTGCCGGTCACAACCGCTATGAGACATTTGATCAGATTTTTGCTGATATCAAAATTGGAATCGATAAGGCACAGAAAGAAAAAGCAGAACCTGTTTCGTATTTGGTCATTCCGAACCGCAAGGAAGCAATTCGTTATGCGATTGAACATGCACAGGAGGGCGATATGATTACCATTCTTGGACTGGGACATGAGAGTTACCAGGAGGAGAATGGAGTTAAGACACCGCACAGTGATATTCAATTTGCGGCACAGTGCTGTAAGGAGTGTTATCCGCAGGGGTGAAAAAACAGTAATTAGCAGAATGGCTACAAAACACTTGAGGGAGGAAGAAAAATGGATAGACAAAAGGTAAAGTCAGGACTGGGATTAATGTTCTGGGGAAACATTGTGGCATTATTTGCAGTAATTCCAATTCTGGGAGTAATTGCAGCTCTTGTTGGCGGAATCATGGAATTGATTGCGATTGTAAATTTGAGAAAACAAAGTGAAAATTATAACAATGCATTCTGGTTTACAATTGCCGGAATTGTGCTTGGGCTCTTCACCGGTGGAGATGGATTATGGGGAACAGCGATGTCAATTCTCCATGGCCTTGCAACATTGGGTGCAACCTACTACATTTGCACAGCAACAGAGGAATGTGTAAGTATAGTATCTTATGAGGTAGCAGATTATTGCCACAGCGTATGCAACTGGTATGTAACTTGTATGGTTATTTCATTGGCGATCAGTGTTGTGATGCTCGTATTTTCAATTATTCCGATATTAGGATTTATCGTCGCAGCAATTGGATCATTGGCACTTATTGTAGTGGCTATTTTCCAATTAATAGCGTCCATTCGCTTTTTGATTATGCTTTGGAAGTGCCAGGGGGTGCTGTAAAGAGGTAAAGGGCATATGCTATAGAGATGTGGCATATGCTCTTTTTTTGTGCTGTTTTCTAAAATAAACAATTATTGACAATAGTTATAAACGGTGATAAAATAAAACAAAAGATGCTATAGGATAAAAGAATACTGAACAAAATGAATAAAAATGAAGGAAGATGCGTATGAAGGTATATTATGCAAAATCTAGTAAGAAAATGATAACAAATAAAGAACATCTTTCAAAAGTTGCAGATTTGGCGTACAAATTTGGGATGGAGATTAGAAGACCAGAGGAAGCAAAAGTTGCAGGACTTTTTCATGACACAGGAAAATATGGGGAACGTTTTCAAGGTGTGCTTTCAGGAGTCAACAAGGGAGTAGATCATGCTTTATCTAGTGCGGCATTATTGTATTTGATAAGAGGATTGACGCAAAAAGATCATACTAGCTCAGTGTGGAGAAAGTATGAACCTGTTATTGAAGCAATTCGGGGACATCATGATGGGTTAGTTCCCATAGAAGGAAAACTGGAACAAGAATTTTATGAGGCCATAAAAGATCCAAAAATGGATTGTTGCTCTAGTAAGTTGATTCCTTCTCTGCGAGGTCAAGAAGAATTTCGAGAGGCAATGAAAGCTTTTAAGAATGATTTCCCGACATATCATTTGCCAAAGCTTCCTGAAAGGAAATTTGAGAATCAAGTTGAAAATATGTTGGATACTCGGATGCTGTTTTCATGTTTGGTTGATGCTGATTACAGTGTTTCAGCAAGTGATAATGAAGCAGATTATCTTGAGAAAAATAGTGGAAGCCAATTAAATGCAGACGAAGCATTAAAGGTATTGTATGAATATTGTGAAGAACTTAGGAAAAATTCGAAAGCGGATTCAAAAATAAACAAAATCCGAAATCAGGTATTTGATATTTGTGGTGATGCAGGGGAAAAGCAGCCGGGACTTTTTACATTAACGGCACCGACTGGAGTAGGTAAAACATTGGCAATGCTTCATTTCGCATTGCGTCATTGTCAAAAAAATAAAATGAGAAGAATTATTATCGTACTCCCATTTTTGTCATTAGCAGAACAGAGCGAAAAGGAATATTGCAAGATTGTTCCAAACATATTGGTAGATCATAGCCAGAAAAATTTGCCAAAGGAAATTAGAGAGCTTGCTTCAAGATGGGATGCGCCGATGATTATTACAACATCTGTTAAGTTTTTTGAGAGCTTGTTTGCAGACAAGCCGGGTGATTGCAGAAAACTGCATAGCATAGCAAATAGTGTGGTAGTTTTTGATGAGGCACAAAGCCTACCAACTGAATTAGCACCGGCAACTGTGAAAGCAGTAAATGCATTGTGTAAGAGATATAATTGTTCGATGGTATTTTCAACTGCTACACAGCCAAGTTTTGATGCGTTGCCAGATACAGAATGGAAACCAGTGGAAATTATTCCTGAAAATAAAAAACTCTACGATCAGATGCGTCGTGTTCATGTTGAATGGAGACTTTGTAAAAATGAGGAACGATCTAATAATAGAACATCGTTAGAACAGATTGCAGATGAAATGGCATCGGAAACAAGTGTATGTACGATTGTAAATTTGAGACGTCATGCAAGAAAATTGTTCGATGAACTAAAAGGCAGATGCGACAGTGATGAAGAAGTATTTTTGCTGACAACAGATCTTTGCCCAGCACATCGTTTGGCAGTTGTAGAAGAAATAAAAGAACGATTGAAATCAGAACCGCAAAAACCATGTAGAGTAGTGGCAACGCAGTGTATAGAAGCTGGAGTTGATCTTGATTTTAATGTAATGTATCGTGCATTAGCACCGTTAGAGGCAATTATTCAAGCAGCAGGACGTTGCAATCGAAATGGTAGTTTGTCGGATGGTGGTAAGTTAATTGTATTTGAAGTGATGGAGGATGGAGGGTATCCAGGGGCTTTTTACGAAAAAGCTGCAAATGAAGTAAGATATTTATGGAAAGAGAATGAAAAATTAGGAGTGGATCTTGATAATCCAGAAACGATCCAATCTTATTATAATAGGTTGTTTCAGAAAGAAAAGGGAAAAGCGTCATTAAATGATGCATTAAATAAGAAAAATTATTCTGATGTGGCGAAAGAGTATCAGTTGATTACAAATCAAGGTATACAGCTGATTGTTCCATGGAGTGAAAAAAAAGAGTTGTTTAACAATATTCGTTTAAAACTTGAAGAAAAAGGATTGACAACTGAAATTATGCGTGAAGTAGCACCAATCACAGTTTCTTGTTTTGAAAAAGAGTGGGTAGAACAACATGCAGAACCATTGTACTTTTGGAAAAGAGTAAACGGAACAAGAGTAAAATTAGAAAGTGGATATTATATTTTAAATGTGGGACATGAAAAATATTATGATGAAAAAATTGGACTGAAGATAGGAGAGATAGAGGCAACGGGTTATATGATATAATCCGTAAAAATATGAATATCAAGTTGACAAAATGGCAATTCATAATTATAATGTATACAACACCAAAAATAAAATATGGAAATGAAAATGGTATAAATAAGTTGGTGAGAATTGAAATGTATATATTATAATTTTGGTGGCATTCCCAGAAACAAGCAAAGCATAATGATTGGGAATGCATACAAAAATGGAGGTGAAAAAATGGAACGTGAGATTGCATTGGAGGTATGGGGGGATTTTGCATGCTTTTGTCCATCATATGCAAAAGTGGAACGACTGACTTCGCCAGTACCGACTCCGTCAGCGGCAAGAGGGATCTACTCTGCAATTTATAGCAAACCCGCGGAGTTCTATTGGCAGATAACACGAATAGAAGTATTAAATCCCATACGTTACATCAGCTTTAAACGAAATGAGGTGAAATCGACGATTAACGTAAAATCAAAAGTGGAAGATTCCATTCTTTATACGGACGAAGATCGAACCCAGAGGATGACTCAGGCGCTTCGAGATGTACGTTATCGGATTGTAGCAGTGATCAAGCCTCAGCCAACATATACGGGGACAATCGAGCAGCTATATAGTCAGGCTTTACGCCGGATTCGTTCTGGCAAAACTTTTTATCAGCCATCATTAGGGCTTCGTGAGTTTGTATGCTATTTTGAGGAGAGTGATTTGACTCGAAAACCGATTGAAGACAGCATGGATTTGGGGCTGATGTTATATGATGTATTTGATTTACATGATTACATCGTTCGTAAGAAGACACAGCCAAAAGTATCATTATATCATGCTATTATGGAGCATGGCGTGATTCAGGTACCGCCATATGACAGTGATGAAGTGTTGAAAGGAGGCAGCCTATGCTAAAAGCATTATATGATTATGGAATTAGTAACCATCTTACACTGCCGCCTGGACTGATTAAGAAGCAGATACGAGGATATATAGTTTTGTCAAAAGATGGAGAGTATCTAACTGTTGAAAAATGCGAAAATGAGACGCAGCCATGTCCAGATATTGGAAGTTTAGCAAATGGTAAAGACAAGTGTAATGTTTTGGCAGAAAAATCTAGTGTAATTTTATTTGTACCAGAAAATGAAGAGGATCGTTCAGCAAAAAATGGGTTCTTTAAGAAGGCACTTGCAGATGGAGCAGAAGAAGTCCCAGAATTTTCATTATGTCTTAAGGTGTTAGAGGATGAACAGACACTTAGAGCAATACAAGCAGAGGCAAATCAGCGGAAAATAAAAGGTATAGATCGTATTTCTTTTAAGATAGATGGTCAACCAATTGTTTTAAATCCGATTGTACAGCATTGGTGGGAGCAGTATCGACTTCAGTTTACGAAATCAGACGATTCTGATTTCGCACGCTGTATTATTACAGGGGAACAAACAGTTCCCCTGGCAACCGTGCCAACAGTAAATGGACTTCAGCTGGTGGGTGGTCACGCACGCGGTGATGCATTAATTTGTTTTGACAAGAGTGCATTTTGTTCATATAACTTGAAACAGGCAGCAAATGCACCAGTTTCAGAAGAAGCATTTGCAGTGGTAAAAGCAGCATTAGATGATCTTTTAGCTGGTTCTATAGCTATGTACAAACGAGATAAAGATAGAAAATTTAACCCAACAGCTCCTGTTTTTGCAGGCATGAAATTTGTACATTGGTATGATTGCCAAGTTGAGCCAATGGAAGATCCGATATCATTGGTCTTTAATCCTGAAGATTTTAGCGATTTTGCTGATGAAGAAGATGATGAGGATGAAGCATTAGATGAGGAAATGCAGGAGACGTTATGCGAGGAAGAGCAGGGGGCGAAAGCGCAGCAGGTAAAAAGAAATGCGGATGATTTGATCAAGAGTATTCAGGATGGTGGAAAACAGGTTCCACTCAACTGCCGATATCATATTCTGCTGCTTTCTGGGGCAAATGGACGTGTTATGGTGCGTAGATACGAAAATGGAAACTATGCAGACTTACAGAAAAATTTGATTCAATGGGAAGATGATTTGAAAATGTGCAATGATATAGGCACTGAAGTAATGCGCCCTTGCAAATTGACAGTTCGTTTGATTCGTTTATTAGCACGCCAGAAAAATGATAGAAAACCTTTAGAGCGAATGAAGAAGGAACTTGCAGGATTGGCACCTTCTATTGTAATGGCGATTATGAATGGAACATCATTGCCGAATGAAGTGGCAGTAAAGGCGCTAGCTACTATTCGTTCTGAAATGCTTGACCCAGATGAAAACAATAAATTTTCATATATGCCAAACGGAATCTGTTGTCAGTGGCTGAAGGTTTGGTTGCTGCGTAGGAAACGTATGAAAAATGAGGAGGTAAAGTTAATGGCTTATTATGATCCAGAATTTGAAAATGCCGCGTATCATTGTGGTGCGTTAGTGGCAGTTTATGCGGATATACAGCATAAAGCGATGCCGGATGTAAAGGCAAGTATTGTACAACGTTATTATGCATCTGCTAGTCGAACACCGGCAATGGTATTAGGGAGATTAGCAGTAATGTCACAACATCATTTGGAGAAGATAGAGAATGAAGGTCTTGTAAGAATTTATGAGGAACGTTTGAATCAGGTATCTACTTTTTTTGGAAAAGAGAAAGGGCATGAACTACCAAGAACATTGGATCTTGAACAGCAAAGTTATTTTGCAATTGGATATCGTCAAATGTGCGCGAAAATAAATGCAGATCGAAGAGCAGCGGCAGCAGCAAAAAAGGAAAAAGAACAGAGCGAAATAAAGACAATTGAGGAGGAATAAAAATGGCTATTCAGAATCGTTATGAATTTATGTATTATGTGGCATGTACGAATGCAAATCCCAATGGAGATCCGGATATGGGAAATACACCGCGTATGGATCCAGAGACGATGAAAGGATACATTACCGATGTGGCAACAAAACGCCGTATTCGTAATTATGTTCAGCTGGCACATGGTGAAGAACCTGGTATGAATCTTATTATTCAGCAGGCAACAAATATTAATCGCCATATTGCAGAGGCGAAGAGAGCAGCAGGAATGGAAGGCGCGAAGGATAAAAACAGTGTTTATGCTGGACGTAAAAAGGCATGTGAGCTATTTTATGATGTTCGTGCATTTGGCGCTGTAATGTCTACTGGTCCAAATGCGGGACAGGTGCGCGGACCAGTTCAGATTACATTTGGAACAAGTTTAGATCCGATTTTACCAATGGACATTTCAATTACTCGTATGGCTGTAACTGAGAATGTAAAAGAAGATACCGTGGAAGCGTATTTAGAACTTGAGAAAAACACACCAGAAGATAAATTGCGTACCATGGGACGCAAGCAATTAATTCCATTTGGATTATATGAGGTTCGTGGATTTATCAGTGCAAATCTTGCAGCAGAGACAGGTTTTGATGAAAATGATTTGAATATCTTGTTTGAGGCCATTATGAACATGTATGAGCATGATCATAGTGCAAGTAAGGGAGAGATGGCGGTAGTTTCTCCATTGATTATTTTTAAGCATGTTGGAACAGATACGGATGAAGTGCAGCGTGTTCGTCAGGCAAAGTTAGGATGTGCACCGGCTCATAAACTATTTGAGCTGGTTAATGTAACCAAAAAACCAGAAGTAGAATCTCCACGCAGTTATCATGACTATGATGCAACTGTCAATTTTAATAAGATGCCAGCAGGTGTTGAAATCGGATTTAAAGAGGATGCGTTTAGTCCAATTGTTTGGAATGAGCTACCTGAAAGCGAAAGCTGGTTTATTCATGGATGAGCCTGAATATCTGCCGCTATCATGGCTTTCACAGATTAGCTATTGTTCGAGACGAGCAGGTCTGCTATTAAATGAAAGAGTATGGGAAGAAAGCAGTGATACCACAAAAGGGCGGGCGGAACATGAGCGAGTTCATACACAGAGAATTGAGAAAAGAGGGGGCTGTGTAAAATTGTATGATTTTACCGTCTACTCAGATTCATTGGAACTGTTGGGAAAATGTGATTGCATTGAAGCAAACAAAAGTGAAAATGGATGTCATATCCCGGCAGTTGATTTTCCGGTACAATTATATCCGATTGAATACAAACATGGAATTGTCCGGGATGAAGAGGAATATAAAATTCAGCTTTGTGCACAGGCGATGTGCTTGGAAGAAATGTTTGACACTGAAATACCCGAAGGTGCCTTATTCTTTATATCGTCACATCGAAGGCTTGAAATAGTTCTTGACGAATCACTTCGTCAGCAGACACGAGAATTAGCAAATGAACTGCATGAGATTCGTACAAAACTTTTTGTTCCAGATGCTGTGTATAGTGCAAAATGCCGTAAATGTTCACTGAAGGAGCTTTGTATGCCAAAAGTAAAAAGAACTGCAAGAAAATATTGCGAAGCTTTGCGCAACGAAGCAAGCGGAGAAATAGAGGAGGAGACACTGTGAAGAAGTTATTGAATACATTGTATGTGTTAACTCCAGAGAGCTATTTGTTTTGCCGAAATGATAATGTTTGTGTTCAAGTGGGAGGTGAGGAAAAGCTTGCAGTTCCAGCACTGACGATTGATTCAATTGTTTGTTTTGGAAAGATGACAGTCTCTACACCACTTATTCAATATTGTGGAGAACATGGAATCAGCGTAACATTTTTGAGCGAGCATGGACATTTTATGGGACGGTTTTACGGACCTGTGAGTGGAAATGTTTTGTTAAGGAAAAAACAATATGAAGAAATGAATGATGAGAAGTTTTGCAGAGAGTTTGTTCAGACGATTTTATATGCAAAAATTCGCAACAGTAAGCTGGTTTTAATGCGTGCAGCCAGAGTTTGCAAAACAGAATCTGGAAAAGAAAATTTACAGAAGGGTGTTACACAATTAAACGAAGCTGCAAAGAAATTAGCTTTGTGTGAGAACATTGATTCGTTAAGAGGTGTTGAGGGAGCAGCAGCAACGGTTTATTTTGCCCGCTTCGATCAGATGATAGCGGATAATCCTAACGGATTTTGTTTTGAAACAAGAAGCAGAAGACCTCCTCGTAATGAGGTAAATGCAGCATTATCATTTACTTATATGCTATTAACACGAGAGATGCAATCAGCTATGGAAACAGTTGGGCTTGATCCGGCTGCAGGCTATCTTCATACATTGCGTCCAGGACGGGCATCATTTGCACTTGATATGCTGGAAGAACTGAGAGCGCCATTGTGTGATCGTTTTGTAATTTCACTTTTTAACAAGGGACAATTATCACAAAAAGATTTTGATAAAAATGAAGAGGCTGTATATTTGAATGAGCGGGGAAGGCGAACACTTCTTTCAAGCTGGCAAAAACGAAAGAGTGAAGAAATATTGCATCCTTTTCTGGAGGAGAAAATTCAGATTGGTATGATACCATATGCTCAATGCATGCTATTTGCACGTGTTTTGCGAGGTGATTTGGATGAATATCCGCCTTTTGTTTGGAGGTGATTATTAACGTGTTATTAGTAGTTACATATGACGTTGACACGACTAATAAAGAAGGAGAACATCGTTTGCGCAAAGTGGCACAGTTATGTGAACGCTATGGAATGCGTGTACAAAATTCAGTGTTTGAAGTTTTATTAGATGCAGCTCAACTGACTACTTTAAAATGTGAACTTAAAAAAATAATTGAGCCAGATGTGGATTCAATTCGAATTTATCGTCTTGGCAATAGTTATAAAAACAAGATAGAAGTAATGGGAAAAACATCAGTACTTCAAGCTGGTGAACCATTATTGCTTTAAAAATGTGTGCGCTGATGACTCTCATACATTTTTTTGTGAGACATTGGCGCAGGTAAAAATATACAATTTATAAGAAATATTGAACTGGAATTGAAAAAAAGACTGCTTTCCGAGAAGTTACTATAAAAAAAACAAGGTTTGGTAGAAAATTATGTAGATTTTATCGAAAAGATTGTGTATTTTTGCTGTTGCCTCTCATGCAGAGGCGTGAATTGAAATACAGTTAATACAGCGGAAATAATCGTGAAAAAGGTTGCCTCTCATGCAGAGGCGTGAATTGAAATGATTATGAAATCTCAGTCGACATGGCAAAGCAGTTGCCTCTCATGCAGAGGCGTGAATTGAAATATTCAGTCCGTGGAATCTAAGATGTATACCAATGTTGCCTCTCATGCAGAGGCGTGAATTGAAATTTTTCAGCGGTAATGAAATCGAGGAAGAAAACCGTTGCCTCTCATGCAGAGGCGTGAATTGAAATTTCCATCTTCCCTTGTGAGTAAGCACTCTATCTCCGGTTGCCTCTCATGCAGAGGCGTGAATTGAAATGGAGCTTGAGGCAAGCGGATTGCAAATCGGATACGGTTGCCTCTCATGCAGAGGCGTGAATTGAAATAGCAGTGCATGGACCTTTATGTACTTGACGGTTGTTGCCTCTCATGCAGAGGCGTGAATTGAAATAAGCCGTATCTGTTAATAATACTCAGCACCTTATTGTTGCCTCTCATGCAGAGGCGTGAATTGAAATTTCAGTACGTTCAGATTCTTCCACGCGTCGCGGTTATGTTGCCTCTCATGCAGAGGCGTGAATTGAAATAAGGCTCACAGCTTTCGGGAATGAACATGTTATCGTTTACCTTCCATGCGATATTGGGATTGATGTCAACCGTCGTCACGGAGCCGCTGATCCCGCGCTGGTTCTCGGACCAATCGCTGCCATAGCGAATTCTCATGCCATAAGGAGAAGTAATCGCTAAACCCAACCATAAGGAATCATTCACTTGATAAGAAAGGAACGCAGCCGGGATGCTCGCAGGCTTGTCGCGGCCGTTTTCTCTTGCTCCGTTAAGTCCTTTGTAATCAATATCCAAAGAAACATAAGTGCCTGCCACAGTAGTCTGAAGACCATGCAAAAGTGTCATACCGGCAGGGTTGAAGTGAATCGCAGAGACGTCATCACCGACAATACCGGCACCGGCGTGTGCACGACCCATACCCGCCACGCTCTGTTCAGTCAGCTGGAAGCCGGCAGCAGACGCAGTAGATGCACACATAATGGCAGAAGAACAGAGGGCAGCTGCAATCGTCAGCTTCCCAAAGGTTGAGTTCTTAGTTGTCATAACGATATTTATTAAAACTAAATAAAAGCAAAAAGGAGAATGGCGTCATTTTGAAGAGGAACCATATATAAAAACGACTGATTTTTTTAGTACTTTCCCTAAGGTATGAACCTTATGTGCAAGATTTCTTTCACATAGTGAGAGAAACCTTAAGTTTTGGGCGGTCATAGCCCCAAACCCTTACAAAACCACGCTCAGAATAAGAAATAACGCAGTTTTTTGATTAATTTTTAAACTATTTTTACCTAAATAAAGGTACAATCTTTTCCGAAGACACGTCGCCGTCTATCTCTACGAAAGTTTTTATTAACGTTTCGATTTCCCGTTCGTCTTTCCTTTTTATTTAATCGAAAGCCGTTTTCCTAGTGCTTATGGATAGAAAACTTCCCAATGACGGCAATACTTAAGAAACGCTGTTTATGGAACAAAAAAGAACACGTCGAACTTTTGATCCTTCATTTAAACATCATGCAGCTCTGCGAGTTGTAGAAGGCAAAGAAAAGGCGGCTGCCGTAGCTGCTGACTTAGGCATCAATATTGTTAGCCTATACAATTGGGTAAAAGATTACGAAAAGACAAAAGCAACTGCGATCGCAAACGCTACGTCCCAAGCTGCACAAGCAGCTGAGTCTGCTCCTACAACACAAACCCCTGTAGAAACTCCTTCTCCTATTGAAACTCCGGCTGATGAAGCCCCGAGAAGACCGAAACTCCAATTAAAGAAACGCCCACAGGAAACAACCGAAGCACCTGCTCCGACAACTGTCTCCCCTGCAGCAGCCGAACCGACACCCGCGCCGGCACCGGCTTTCAATAACGAGCCACGTGTATTTAGCCCGACCCCAGAACCAGCCGCGCAGGATATCCATCTGACTCCGGAAGTAAAAGAGCCGGCTTTTGAAACCACCCCTTATTATTCCGGGCCTTCTTCTGATAACAACGCTCGACGCGAAAACTTTCAGCAACGCGACAAAGGAAACCGCAGAAACTCTCTCTTCCAGAGAACGATGCGCGGCCGAAATGCCAGTAAGAACGAAAAGGCCTTGCACGACTCGTTTATTCAGAGCGCTGTGAACAACGCGGTGGCTTCAGCTCAGGCCAAAAAAGCACAGGAAAACAGACCTCAGTCGCCCAAACACAACCCGAATATTTATCAGGTTCCCGTCTA
>OOCB01003322.1_pt1 | contig 15938 bp, 13 predicted proteins | sample 1671351 | NCBI WGS metagenome assembly OOCB01 (sample SAMN06348148, study PRJEB24527) | human gut metagenome | biome: human gut; feature: ankylosing spondylitis patient; material: feces | host: Homo sapiens | place: China | collected 2015-10
GAAAGAAAGACCTTGAGTTCATTATAAACTCTTGGTCTTTCTTTTTTTTCGGGACTATTCTTTTTTCACAGCCCCTTTGTGCCTGTTTATTCAGATACATTTCATGGTCTGCTTTGTCAAGCAGATTGCGGAGCGTACAATCTTTGTAATTCATGGAGTAGCTGTAACCATAGGCGTAACTGATCGCATCCGGCATATTGCTGGAATGATACTGTTTGATCGTAGCATGTAGTTTTTCCAATAGTTCGTCTGCCTGCCCGGAGGTGGTGTCATACAAAATAGCGATAAATTCGTCACCGCCGTATCTGCCGACAAAATCTTTTTCAGGAACTACCTTTCTTAAAATGTGGGCAAAATTGGCAATCATCGAATCCCCGGCAGCGTGTCCAAGGGTATCGTTCACTTCTTTTAAATTATTTAAGTCGAACATAACAAAACACAGCGGCTCAGTGATAAAACCGGAAGAGTTCAAAAGGTCTTCACAGCGGCTTTTGTTTGGAAGTCCGGTGTGCACATCCAGGTAGGCTTTCTTGGATAAAATATGATTTTCCCTGACGGCCTTAATGTGCTGGATCTGCTGCTGGACGATCAAAAAGATTAACAATAGTATATCAAGCGCAGAAATAATCTCGGTCAGCCGGATACGTGCGGCAATCTTTTCCGAGTACTGTTCGGCAGCAGTCACCGTCTCGTCGGCATATTCAAAATAAGTTTCACTCATTGAGACAATATTGGTGTTTTTATAGCCCTTTTCACGAACAGTATAAATCTCTTCTTTCAGTAGTTCCCAATATTCAATCTGATTGTCCAGACACTGCTGGTAAGCAGGATCTTTCAGGCTTACCAGATTATAATTTCCATCTTCATATTTTAAACCGGACAAAATTTTATCCAGATAATCAATCTGCATGTCATCTGCAGTTCCGGTAATCTCAAGCTTGACTTCACGCTGCGTGGCTCCGCGCACAAGACCGGCATAGTTTACCACGTGGGCAGTTCCATGTAGATTCTGGATCTGCACCATCATAAAAATGACAAGGAAAATCAAAACGAAGATCAGAATTTGCTGCAGCAGTGAGGCAGCATGCTGTTCTGCCTGTTTCATTCGTCTGCTAAAAGAGGTTTCTTTTGTATACATGAGTCACCTTGCCGAAAGTTTTTTTGTGTGTAGCTGTATTCTAACCCATAAAATCAGGAAGGTCAAATATTAGTATGTTTTTCAAAGAAAATATCTTAAATAAAAATGAAATCTTGCCAAATTAGTTGTGATTCATTTTTATTTGAATTATAATAAACCCATCGCATTTTTTGAGGCGACGAAAACAGAAAGTAATTTCAGGGATATTAAGGAGATTTCAATGTCAGATAATGATTTCAGAGAGGTAATCGACGGAGAAGAGAACAAAGAGCCGGCAGCCTCTGACAATAATTTACATACAACGGAAGCAGAGAGTGCGGAAGTGGTGAACACCACGGCAGATGCACAGGAGAGTGATGAGAAGAAGGATGATGAGTACGAGGAGATCTGCTACATCTGTCACAGACCGGAGCATATAGCCGGAAAAATGATCAGGATCCCAAACAGCATTTCCATCTGTCATGACTGTATGCAGAGAACGTTCGACAGCATGAATGGCACAGGATTCCCAATGGGTGATATGATGAACATGGGAAGTTTTAATAATATGAATCTGGATAAGATGCCTAATATCAGCATGATCAATCTCTCTGATCTGCAAAATATGATGGGCGGTATGCCAAACAGCCAGAAGATCAAGAAAAAGAAACCAAAAGAGGAGAGAAAGCCGGAGATCGATATTCATGCGATTCCGGCACCACATAAGATCAAAGCGTCACTGGATGAGTATGTGGTCGGACAGGAACATGCCAAAAAAGTCATGTCCGTAGCAGTTTACAATCATTACAAGAGAATTGCTTCTGATGCGCAGGATGGTGTGGAGATCGAAAAATCCAACATGCTCATGATCGGACCGACCGGAAGTGGTAAGACTTATCTGGTCAAGACACTGGCAAGATTATTAGATGTGCCGCTTGCCATCACGGACGCAACTTCCCTGACAGAAGCCGGTTATATCGGTGACGATATCGAGAGTGTAGTCAGCAAACTGTTAGCGGCTGCTGACAATGATGTGGAACGCGCAGAGCACGGAATCATCTTTATCGATGAGATCGACAAGATTGCAAAGAAGCGCAACACAAACCAGCGCGATGTCAGCGGAGAATCTGTCCAGCAGGGAATGTTAAAACTGTTAGAGGGTGCGGAAGTGGAAGTGCCGGTAGGGGCAAGCAGTAAAAATGCGATGGTTCCGATGACGATGGTCAACACGAAGAACATTCTTTTTATATGCGGAGGAGCGTTCCCGGATCTGGAAGATATCATTAAGGAGCGTCTGAACAAGGAAGCTTCCATTGGATTTAAGGCAGACCTGAAGGACAAATATGACAATGACGAGAACCTGCTCGCCAAAGTGACGACAGAAGATGTGCGCAAATTTGGTATGATCCCGGAATTTTTAGGACGTCTGCCGGTCATGTTCACATTGGAGGCGCTGACGGAAGATATGCTCGTGCGTATTTTAAAAGAGCCGAAGAATGCAATCATCAGGCAGTATGAGAAGCTGCTTGCCATGGATGAGGTAAAGCTTGTATTTGACGAGGATGCGCTTCATTCTATCGCAAAGGAAGCAAAAGAGAAAAAGGTAGGAGCGCGTGCTCTCCGCTCTATTATCGAAGATTTTATGTTAGATATCATGTATGAGATCCCGAAGGATGACAATATCGGCATGGTAACGATCACAAAAGATTATGTAGAGAAAAAGGGCGGTCCGCTCATTACGATGCGCGGCTGTGCAGCGATCGAAGAAAAGCCAGCAATTTAAAGGAATAAAAGACAAAACTCCGGCATTTATTGTAAAGATAGGTGTGCGGAGTTTTTTATGTCTGACTGTGAAGAAAAGATTTATTCCAATGATTATGTGGATTTTATCATATCGAAAGATGTTTTGGATGTGATTGACCTTTCAAGTGATTGTATCCAGCGGATCGATGAGGAAAAAGATACTTATTTTTATCCGAGGAGTTTTTTCCGGATATTTGATTTTCCGGCAGATTCCTATGCTTCTGTTCCAAAGTGCTATGGACTTCTGGATGAGACGGCGCTTGAGGTTTCGGGGATATTAAAATTACAGCAGCAGCCGGCACTCGCACTGAAAGGGCAGGGCGTGATGATCGGATTTATCGATACCGGGATCGATTACCGAAATCCGGTATTTCAGTATTCTGATGGGACAACAAGGATTTACCGCATCTGGGATCAGACGATCCGGGATGGAACAAAGCCGGAGGGGATCGCATATGGTTCCGAGTATAAGACAGAGCAGATCAATGCCGCACTCCGGGCAGAAAATCCGCTGGAAACCGTTCCGTCCATGGATACCAATGGACATGGAACCTTTGTGGCCGGGGTGGCATGTGGAAGCGAGGATGTGGAAGATAATTTTATCGGGGCGGCGCCGTTTTCCGAGATCGCAGTCGTAAAACTGAAAGAGGCAAAAACTTATCTGCGGGAATTTTATTTTATACCGGATTCTGTTCCGGCGTATCAGGAGAATGATATCATGATGGCAGTCAGCTATCTGGACCGGCTGGCAAAGGAGCGGGATATGCCGCTTGTGATCTGCATTGCACTAGGAAGCAACATGGGAAACCGTGGCAAGGACGGACAACTGGCAACTTATCTGGATATTGTATCCAGAAGGCGGAAAAGATGCAGTGTGGCAGCAGTAGGAAACGAGGCGAATGCAAGACATCATTTTCTTGGAAAAATACAGCCGGACATGGAGTACGAATCGGTGGAAGTCTCGGTGGAGGAAAATATGCCGGGTTTTTTCATTGAGATGTGGGCAAATGCGCCGGAGCTTTATGCGGTATCGGTCAGCTCGCCCACCGGGGAAGTGCTGCCAAAAGTGCCTTATCGGAGCGGTGGAAGACAGGAGTTTGTCTTTATTTTCGAGCAGACAAGAGTCAGCATCGACTACCGGCTGACGGGCAGGCGGCAGGGAAACCAGCTTATTTATTTACGTTTTTCAAACGCAGCGCAGGGGATCTGGACGATCAACGTGTATCCGCAGAGCATTGTGACAGGGGATTACAATATGTGGCTTCCCATGCGGAATTTTACGAGTGGAAATGTTTTTTTCCTGCGGTCAAATCCGAATCATACGATCACCGTGCCGGGTAACGCAGGGCAGGTCATAAGCACGGGCGGCTACAATGTGGCAAATGGCGGTCTGTATCTGGACTCGGGCAGGGGATTTACACTTTCCGGTGAGGTAAAGCCGGATTTCTGTGCCCCGGCGGTGAATGTGTATGGACCGGGACTGCGGAACCGCTTTGTGACCATGACCGGGACGAGTGCGGCGGCAGCGATCACAGCCGGGGCATGTGCACAGATCATGGAATGGGGACTGGTAAAAAGAAATCAGATTTTCATGTCCTCTGCGGATATCAAAAATATGCTGATCCGCGGCGCAGACCGGGCGGATGACAGGAGTTATCCGAATCCGTCGTGGGGGTATGGAACGCTGGATGTGTATGGAGCATTTGAGGATCTGCGGAGGTAGCGGACATTGGCTTTTCATTTTCCCTTCTGTGAAGTATAATAATATGTGGAAAAAACATTTTGCAGGCTTCCTGTGACAGTAAAATGGATCACAAGAGGTATGGAAATATTATAATTACGCAGGAGAAAAGAAAATTTTATGATAAAGATCGCGTTTTGTGATGATGATATGGAAGTGCTTCATCAGATGAACGAATTATTAGACCGCTACCGGGTAGAACGGAATGAGGATATTACCTATGCAGCATTCCAGAGTCCGTTTGAACTGCTGACGGAGATTGAGAAGGGCATAAGACCGGATATATTATTTCTCGATGTCGTGATGCCGGGGCAGAATGGCATGGATGTGGCAAAAGAGATCCGGCAGTATGACACGAATATGAAAATTATTTTTCTGACTTCATCCCCGGAGTTTGCGGTGGAATCTTATTCGGTTGGAGCTTATTTTTACCAGTTGAAACCGATCTGGGAGGAAAGCTTTTTCCGGCTGATGGATGCGGTGCTGGGACGAAAACTTTTATTTCATCTGGAAAACGGAGCAGTTCTGGAAAGCGCAGGGAGTCTGGATGATCTGGCAGGACAGCTGATGCAGTACAGCAATTTTTTCCGTCCCCACCGATCCTTCCTTGTGAATATGGAGTATATCCAGAACATTTCCAGCCGTTCTATCAAAATGGTAAATGATGCGGAAATCCCAATTCCGCATGGAAAATGTTCGGAAATCAAAAATACATATATGGAATATGCGTTTAATGGAGAGCAGGCTGTCTTATGACGGTCTGTTTTTTCTTTGATAGAATAAACTACATGAATAGTAAAAAAAGACATGGTCGATTCAATACATTTTACGGTCGATTCATGACAGTGCGTCCATTTTTTTTGGAAAATCGTGTATTGTAGATTCAGACAAAGGAGAAAGCCAAAATAAGCACACAAAAGAAGGGAGGATTAAGAAGAAAAAATGTTAGGTATGGAAATCTTGGTCATTATTGGTTTGATCCTGCTTTTACTTGTTCTCTGGATCATCTCCGTGCAGCGGAAGTTTGCGGTGATGGACGGAAATATCCAAAATGCCATGAATCAGATCGGAGTGCAGATTTCCTCACGTTTTGATGCACTATTTGCAGTGCTTGATCTTATGAAAGGATATGCAGCAGATGACATACAGCCGCTGATGGAGCGTGCAGCAGCCAGACGAAGTGTGATCACTGCTCGCTCCGCACCTGAGGAGGTATCAGAGCAGGAGCAGGTGATAGAGGAAACCGTAAAAAGCATCCGTCTGGCAGCAGAACGCAATCCACTGCTCTGCGCAGATAAAAACTATACCAAATGTATGGATGCGGTGGAATGTTATGGGCGCATGGTATATACCAGCCGTTTGATCTACAACGATTCAGTGACAAAGTTAAACAGTGCGCTTGGTATGTTTCCTGCAAATGTAATTGCAGGTATTCTTGGCTTTCATAAAAGAGAATATCTGTCACAGAAAGGGGATTAATATGGGATTATTCAGTAATAATAAAAAATTATGTCCGGTCTGCGGGAATCCGACACCGCGGCTGCTTGCAACAAAAATACAGGACACACCGATCTGTAAGGAATGCGATAAAAAAATCTATCTGCCAAAAGGCAGGACAGATCGGATGACCATCGATGATTTTAAGCAGTACATCCAGTTTTACGAAGATAATCAGGCATTGAGAGATCAGTTCGAGGAAAACTATTCGTTTAATTTTGGACTGTTTGGTGGAGATCTGGTATTAGATATTTTCCATGGACTTTTCCGTGTGAACTGTGACAAAGATTCGCTCGCATTTCAGGCGGACAATTTAAAGTCTTTCCGTATTTTAGAGGACAGCCGGGTTTTATTTGAGGGAAATCATCAGGAATTAAAGCATTACGACAGTAAAGTTCCGGAAAAAGTAAAGCAGCTGGAGCCGCAGATCGCACAGTTTCAGATGCAGATGAGGGAATATGAAATGTTTGAGCGGCTGGAGCGGATGCATGAGGAAAATGACAAAGATGATAACCATTATCATGAGTATCATCCAAGACCATCTTTTGACGTGGCTTCTCCGGCAGATACCTTCCATGTGGAGCTGACGTTTGACCATCCTTACTGGGATAATATCAAGTGGGATTGGACCGGAGTTTCCTTTGACAGTGACAGTCCTAGTGTCGAGGCGTTTTTGAGCTGCTATGAGGATAAAACAGAGAGTCTGCACACGCTGGCGCTCAATCTGGCTCATCTGATGAATCCGAATGTCAAAGAGATGACAGCGGGAGAGAAAAAACAGGTTGCAAAGCAGGAGACCGGATCTTTGGAAGAGCAGAAGCAGTCTTCTGAGAGCGATACGATCGAACAGCTGCAGAAGTACAAAGGTCTTTTGGATGCAGGAGTCATCACAGAAGAAGAGTTTGCAGCGAAGAAAAAGCAGTTATTGGGAATTTAATGATAAGGCTGATCCGGAAAGGGTCAGCCTTATTTATGAAATCTGCAAAAATAATTTTCAAATGGTACGTTAAAATTTGTGATGGAAATTGAAAATTTCGAGTATATTTTGTGCCGGTTTTATTGTATAATATTCTTTATGTTTGTAAATAAAAAAGTGAATGAAAAATAAGGGGATATCAGGGATGAGAATAGGATTTGACAATGACAGGTACTTAAAAATTCAGTCGGAGCACATCAAAGAGCGGATCAACCAGTTTGGGGACAAGCTTTATCTGGAATTTGGCGGAAAATTATTTGACGATTATCACGCATCCAGAGTATTGCCGGGATTTGCACCGGACAGTAAGCTGCAAATGCTCATGCAGCTTGCGGATATGGCAGAGATCGTGATCGTGATCAGTGCGGCAGATATTGAGAAGAACAAAGTCCGCGGGGATCTTGGAATTACTTATGATGTGGATGTTGTCCGGCTGATCGGAGAGTTTGAGAAAAAGGGTCTGTATGTGGGAAGCGTTGTCATCACGCAGTTTGCAGGACAGAGCGGTGCCGTACAGTTCCGTGAAAAACTGGAAAAAAGAGGCATTAAAGTATATCAGCATTATAAGATCGAGGGCTATCCGGCAAACATTCCGCTGATCGTCAGTGAGAACGGATTCGGCAAGAATGACTATATCGAGACGACCAGACCATTAGTCGTCATCACTGCACCGGGACCGGGAAGTGGAAAAATGGCGACCTGCCTCTCCCAGCTTTATCACGAGAACATCCGTGGAACAAAAGCCGGCTATGCAAAATTTGAGACATTCCCAATCTGGAATCTTCCATTAAAACATCCGGTAAACTTAGCTTATGAGGCGGCTACCGCAGACTTGAATGACGTGAACATGATCGACCCGTTCCATCTGGAAGCTTATGGAAAAACGACGGTCAACTACAACCGTGACATTGAGATCTTCCCGGTTTTGAACGCTATTTTTGAAGGGATTTACGGAGAAAATACTTATTATAAATCACCGACTGATATGGGTGTCAACATGGCCGGAAACTGTATCATCGATGACGAGGCATGCTGTGAAGCCTCCAAAATGGAGATCATAAGACGTTATTACACAGCGGTAAACAAACTGGTCAAAGAGGAAGCGACGGAAAATGAAGTTTACAAGATCGAACTTCTGATGAAACAGGCGAAGATCACAACGGACGACAGACATGTCACAGTCGCTGCAAAAAAACGTGCAGAGGAACTTGGCGTTCCAACTGCAGCGATCGAACTTTCCGATGGCTGTATCATTACGTCCAAGACATCAGATTTTCTCGGTGCGTCTGCAGCATTGCTCCTGAACGCATTAAAATATCTGGCTGGCATTGAGCATGATGAGAAACTCATCCGCCCGGAAGCGATCGAACCGATCCAGGATCTGAAAGTCCGTTTCCTCGGTGGAAAGAATCCAAGACTCCATACCGATGAGGTATTGATCGCCCTTTCGCTCGCTGCGGTGACCAATGAAAACGCAAAGAAAGCATTAGAGCAGCTTCCGGCACTTCGGGGATGCCAGGTGCACACTTCCGTAATGCTCTCTGAAGTGGATATTAAAATTTTTAAGAAGCTGGGTGTGGATCTGACAAGTGAACCGGTGCGCAGTGGATTAAAATTGTATTAGAAATTTGTTTATCAAAAAATACATGAAATAATTTGTGAATAATGTATAAAAACCCTTTTATAAAATAAGGTGTATGGTATAATAAGCACAAGTGATGAAATCACGAGGTAATACAGGTGATCTGATTGTTAAGAATATAACAATCAAAACAGGCACATACATATTTTATAGGAGGGTTTTTATAATGGCAAGATTTACGTTACCAAGAGATTTATACCATGGAAAAGGGGCTCTGGAGGCATTAAAGACATTCAAGGGAAAAAAGGCAATGATCTGTGTTGGCGGCGGCTCTATGAAGCGGTTCGGATTTCTTGACAGGGCAGAACAGTACCTGAAAGAAGCCGGAATGGAAGTTCAGTTGTTTGAAGGCATCGAACCGGATCCTTCTGTGGAAACCGTGATGAAAGGTGCAAAAGCAATGATGGAATTTGAACCGGACTGGATCATTGCGATGGGCGGCGGATCCCCGATCGATGCAGCAAAAGCGATGTGGATCAAATACGAGTACCCAGATATCACGTTCGAGGATATGTGTAAAGTATTTGGCATCCCGGCGCTTAGAAAGAAAGCTCATTTCTGTGCAATCTCTTCCACATCAGGAACAGCGACAGAGGTGACAGCATTTTCAATTATTACCGATTATGAAAAAGGTATCAAATATCCGATCGCAGATTTTGAGATCACACCGGATGTGGCAATCGTTGATCCGGATCTTGCAGAGACAATGCCACAGAAATTAGTTGCACATACTGGAATGGATGCTATGACACATGCAATCGAGGCATATGTTTCTACCGCTAACTGTGATTTTACCGATCCACTGGCATTACATGCAATCAAAATGATCCAGAATGATCTGGTTGATTCCTACAACGGAGATATGGCTAAGAGAGATTCCATGCACAATGCGCAGTGTCTTGCCGGAATGGCATTCTCTAACGCTCTGCTTGGTATCGTTCATTCCATGGCACATAAGACAGGAGCTGCATTTGCAGATTATGGTGCACATATTATCCACGGTGCAGCAAACGCCATGTATCTGCCAAAAGTTATCGCATTCAATGCAAAAGATGAGACTGCGAAGAAACGTTACGGCGATATCGCAGATTTCATGGGACTTGGCGGAGACAGCTTAGATGAGAAAGTTGCGTTACTCATTGCATACTTGCGCAAGATGAATGATGACCTTAAGATTCCACACTGCATCAAAAATTATGGCGCAGACAGCTACCCGACAGAGCAGGGCTTCGTTCCGGAAGAGGTGTTCTTAGAGAGACTGCCGGAGATCGCTGCCAATGCGATTTTAGATGCATGTACCGGTTCCAATCCTAGACAGCCGAGCCAGGAAGAGATGGAGAAGCTGCTGAAATGCTGCTACTATGACACCGAGGTGGATTTCTGATAAACCGGAGTTTAACTAGCGTAGTGTCGCAGATTCTGTGGTGCTTTTATAGGTTGTGAAGGGCAGATATAAGCGTCCTCTCACAAGTCAGAATTTTATATGTTAATGAAAAAGAAAAACGGTATAAACGAAATATTATGTTTCTGTTCGCCGGGCATTTCGATAAGCCTCTAAAGAGTCTTATCTCCATAGCTCACAAAGAAAATAATATTTGTTCATACCGTTTTTCTTTCATTTACGTTACGAATGACTTGTGAGAGGACGTTTATATTTGCCCAATTTACGCTTGAATTGCACCACAGAATCTGCAATTTACGTTATGGAACTCACGGTTATGGGATGAGTGCCTATAAAGGAGGTGACGACAAAATGCAGTCATTTTCAATGTCTTGTGATTCATCGATGATAAAGGGTACACCTCCCAGAGCTTAAACTATGATTACTGCTGCTCGTAACATGGATTGACGGATTTTGAGATTGAATTTCTATGGAGTGTATATTCAAAATATTGCAGTTTCATAACTCATGAGATAATGAATGTAAAATGGACGAATATTGTTTTCGTTTTGCGTTATGGAGATGAAACTCTCCATTTGTGGAAGCCTCTGCTGAACACAAATGATCAGAGAGGTTCATCGCAATGTTTAACGCAACGAAACACAATATTCGTCCATTTCACATTCATGTTTTCGTAAACATGTCAGACTGCAATATTTTGTTCATAATCTAAATTATAAAATTCAATCTAAAAATCCGTGCCACCACCTACAGGCGGCAGTTCATAAGTTAAACTCCGGTTAATCCTCTTTAGGCATTTTGATCGCAATATGCACATCATCCAACTGTTTCTGTTCAACAGTTGCAGGTGCGCCCATCATGATATCCATTGCATTTTTGTTCATTGGGAATGGAATAATCTCACGGATACTTTCCTCTCCACAGATGAGCATGATCATACGGTCTACACCCGGAGCGATACCGGCATGTGGTGGTGCTCCATAACAGAATGCATTGTACATGGCAGGGAATTTTGCTTTCACATCATCCTCGCCAAGTCCCACTAACTCAAAAGCTTTGATCATGATCTCAGGATCATGGTTACGAACTGCACCGGAGGACAGCTCAACACCGTTACATACAAGGTCATACTGGTATGCCAGGATATCTAATGGATCCTGATTGTTTAATGCGTCCATTCCGCCCTGTGGCATAGAGAATGGATTATGACAGAACTCTAATTCCCCGGATTCCTCACCGATCTCATACATTGGGAAATCAACGATCCAGCAGAACTCGTAGCAGTCTTTCTTCATATGCTTGTCGCTTGCTGCTCCGAGGAGTTTGCGGAGAACACCTGCTGTTTTCTGTGCTGCCAGTTTTTTGCCTGCAGTCAGACCAACAAAATCACCCGGTTTTAATCCAAGGGCTGCGATCACAGCTTCTTTTCTGTCCTGTAAGAACTTTGCGATTCCTCCGACAAGTTCTCCATTTTCATCTAATTTGAACCAGAATGCTTTATTTGCAGTCTGAACCTCTACTTCTGCGCAGATAGCGTCAATTACTTTTCTGGTTGCAGTAAATCCGTCAACTACGATTGCTTTTACAGTCTGTCCCTCAAATGGTCCGAATCCGCAGTCTGCCATAACTTCTGTTGCATCCTGCAATACAAGGTCAATACGAAGATCCGGCTTATCACTTCCATACTTATCCATAGACTCCAGATATGGAATGCGGACAAATGGTGCTTTGGATGCTGTCTTGTATACACCATATTTTTCAAATACAGGTGGCAATACTTCTTCTACAACTGAGAATACGTCCTCCTGGGAAGCAAATGCCATCTCCATATCCAGCTGATAAAACTCTCCCGGAGAACGGTCTGCTCTTGCATCCTCATCACGGAAGCATGGTGCGATCTGGAAATAACGGTCAAACCCGGATGCCATTAAAATCTGTTTGAACTGCTGTGGTGCCTGTGGCAGTGCATAGAATTTTCCCGGATGATTTCTTGCAGGAACAAGGTAATCTCTTGCTCCTTCCGGGGAAGAACAGGTAAGGATCGGTGTTGTGATCTCCATGAAGTTTAAGGAGTTCATCTTCTGACGAAGTTCGGCAACGATCTTACTTCTCAATACAATGTTTCCTTTGACAGCAGGGTTACGAAGATCAAGATAACGGTATTTTAATCTTGTGTTCTCATCTGCATCTTTGGACTGGTTGATTTCAAATGGAAGTGCATTGTAAATACATTTTCCCAAAATTTCGATCTTCTCCGGAACAACTTCGATCTCACCGGTCGCAAGGTCTTTGTTCTTGCTGGAACGCTCTCTTACCACACCTGTCACAGAGATCGTAGACTCCTTATTCACACTGTCGATCACCTGCATCATCTCTTCGGTCTCGATCACAACCTGAGTTGTACCATAGAAATCACGAAGAATCAGGAATCCAAGATTTTTACTTACTTTACGGATGTTCTCATACCATCCAACGATTGTTACGTTTTTACCTGCATCGGAAAGACGTAACTCGTTACAATTATGAGTTCTTGACTGAATCATTTTCTTAACTCCTTGTTTTTTATTCCTTACAGCAATCGGGACGTTAAATAGCCTTTATATCATTCAGGCTGTCCAGACTGCCTGTCTTTATAGGTTTTATCATTGCAGCAGATCCTGCTTTGACACTTTTTTAATCTTACACCATGAAGTGCTATTTTTCAACGTTTTTTCTCGCAATAGAAAGAAAAACGCCATAGTTTTTGCTATAGCGTTTCCATTCTGAATTATCTAGTTATTAAAAAATTCCACAATATCCTTATAGCCTTCCGCTGCAAGTTTTTCCTTCTGGAACTTCTTGTTCTTGTTCATGCGGACAACTAATACCTGTTTGCCAGCCTGACGCTCCTCCTGCGCTTTTGCAATCACATCGACGAGCTTGTCTGCCGGATAGCCTTTCTCGATGAGATATGCAACTTTCGGACGCTGCATCGGAACTGTAAATCCGCTCTCCATCAATAAGAGTACAATACGTTCAAAACCGATGGAAAATCCACATGCCGGTACATCCTGTCCTGTGAACTTGCCAACCATCTTATCGTAACGTCCACCGCCGCCGCAGGCTGCGCCAAGCTCCGGCATCGCAATCTCAAAAATCGTTCCGGTATAGTAGCTCATGCCGCGAACGAGAGTCGGATCAAATACCAGTTTGAAATCTGCCTGTTTTGCAGCGTTGACACTGTTAATGATCTCTAATAAGTTTTTCTCAACGTCTTCCTCTAAAAAGCCTTCCAGAGTCTTTGCGATATAACAGATTCCATCGATTCCGTTTCCTGCTTCCTCCACTCCCCTGAAAAGTCCGAGATACTTGTCGATGGATTCTTTTGCATAACCTTCCTTTGCAAGTTCTTCTGCAACACCATCAAGACCGATCTTGTCCATTTTATCAAGGATAATGAATACGGTATCGTAATCTTCCTCTGCAAAACCACTGTAGGCAGCCATTGCTTTCAAAATACGTCTCTCATTGATACGGATCTCAAAATTTTTAAATCCTAATTTTCCGATCGTTGTAGTTGTTGCAAGAATCAGTTCTATCTCTGCGAGATTACTCGGTTCTCCGATAATATCAATGTCACACTGCATAAACTGGCGGTAACGTCCGCGCTGCGGTCGGTCTGCACGCCACACATTTCCCATCTGTAATGCCTTAAATGGAGACGGGAGATCATTGGCATTATTCGAATAATAACGGACCAATGGAACCGTCAGATCATAACGCATTCCAAAATCCACTAAATCTGTTTCATCCTTTGCCTCTGCGATCTTTAGCTTCTCGCCACGCTTCATTACTTTAAAAATTAACTTCTCGTTCTCACCACCCTGCTTGCTGCTTAAATTTGCAATGTTTTCCATGCAAGGGGTCTCAATCTGTGTAAAACCGAAATTCCGGTATGTCTCTTTGATCACCTGCTGCACATAATCACGAATCTGCATTTCCTCTGGTAAAATATCTTTCATGCCGTTTACCGGCTTCTTGCTTAATGCCATTGGTTTTCCTCCGTTTTCATCTATCTCAGACAGCCAGACTGTGTCTGGCGTTGCTTATCCTTGTCTATTATACGGTTTGATATAACTCATGTCAAAGTATTTTGTATAAATCGGTACGTTTCCAGAACAAAGAGTTGCTTCGCAACTCTTTGCGCGCTGATGCGCGCAAGCTTTAGCTTGCATAATTCTTCTGCGCATCAGTCGCATCCTCGCGGAGCGTTTTTATTACATAGGAAGTAATTTCCTATGTAATAAAAAAAGAGCGGTACGCTGTGGTATCGCTCTTTCATCATTCTTTTCGGTTTTATAAGCTTACTGCTTTTCAACAGAAATAACAGTTCCATTAAATGGATCAACCTCTGAGATTTCACCTGTATATGTAACCTTTACAGTATCTCCGCCAGCTACATTTTCCAGTCCTTCCGGTGCTGTCTCAAAGCTGAATTCATATGCTGCGCCAGACTCATCTGTGATAACAAACATGAAATCTTTGATCTCATCAATTGTTCCTGTGATCGTCTTTTCCTCTCCCTGATCTGCTGTGTTCTGTACATCTGCTGTCTGCTCCGTACTCTCTGCTGTCTGCTCTGTACTCTCTGCTGCCTGTGATTCAGAAACCGCCGGTGCAGAAGTCTCTCCTGCATTGTCAGTCTTAGCGCCACATCCTGCTGCAAGTGATAATGTTAATAAACCTGTCAATAATAACGCATATCTTTTTTTCATAATAATCGATATCTCCTTTTCATCTCTGCTGGTTTTTCTTTTGTTGTCTGCCAGATTTTTCTTTTTAACAGGTATCACTATAACACATAATTTTAAAGTATTCTTTAAGATTTATGGAAGAATGTCTTTTTCATTTTTTAATTTATCATAAATGTTTTTCTAATCTCAGCTTTTGCAGGCATTTCAATCCTTTCATCTGTCTCCAAGATATCAAGTATACGATTCTACCGTCCACATAAACTCTCTTGGTGACATTTCCGGCTCCGCACGTCACGTCCTGTATGCATTTGTATATTCAGTTATCAAGGAATGTAGTATTCTCCTCTCTACTGTTTCTCCGCTTCCCATTCTAAAAAAGGAACCGGAAATATCCTTGTAAATATATTAATACACAGCCTATATTACTGTTATATTTGTGTTGTTCTTTAATCTTAATATGTATCAATGCTTTTAGCATTTCCATAATCCATGCAGATTACAATATGCATATACTTCTTCTACCTGTTCACCATCGCAAAGACAAAAATCTGCTACCGGCTCCTGCCCTGGATTTACTGTTTTCTGTATATTCCCTGATTGGTATTTAATGTAATCCACTCAATGAAATGTTCTTCAAGCATTGGATGTTTTGTCTCTCCGACCACGACATGAACATGACTGCCTTCCACTGTATATACAGGTACGTGCTTCTCAACAGCAGCATCTGTCACTCCGGCTTTTAATTCATGCATAGGTTCTCCGCAGTTACGGCATTCCCATACCTTAACTTATACATTGCTTTCCTATCCATGCTGTTTCTCCTTTACCTTCTCCCTGCATTTCGGGCAAATGCCTTTAAATGAAATATCATAATCCAAAAACTCAATTCCATGAGTGTTATGAATTCTTTCCAGCAAATCCGGTATTTGATCCATATCCACATCAAAAATTTCACCGCACTTTATACATCTTACATGGTAATGATTTTTCAATGTAAAATCAAATCGGTTCGGTCCATTCGGAACTT
>OOCB01003332.1_pt1 | contig 15894 bp, 12 predicted proteins | sample 1671351 | NCBI WGS metagenome assembly OOCB01 (sample SAMN06348148, study PRJEB24527) | human gut metagenome | biome: human gut; feature: ankylosing spondylitis patient; material: feces | host: Homo sapiens | place: China | collected 2015-10
TAAGATGGTAGAAAAGAATACGAAGAATCTGAAAAAAAAGGAAAACTAAAAAAGTTTTTTACAGAAAAGAATAAAGAAGTTATAATCCAAGTTCGTTATATTTAATATAGAAGAGATGAATTTTACATTCTGCAGGTGTACTCCTATAATAAGGCACAAAGGAGGCTTTATTATGAGCACAATATTTCCAAGAGAAGAAAAAGCGGAACAGATTTTTGACGAGATCCTGAAGAATCCACGTGCCTGCGAACGTTTAAAAGATACATTTTTTGCAGCGATTCCGTCAGCAGAAGAGAGTGAGGGTGCAGGAACGGACATTCCGGGAACGGTCTTTGCTGCGGCTTTATTCAACGCTTATGAAAATAAAGATCTTTCTGCATTTATGATGGCAGTCTGCAATAACAGTGTATTTGATCTTCTCCGGAATTCTTTTCTGATTCCAATCCGTTTTAATGACAAAGGGGTGGAGAATCCAATATTCCTTACAGATGAAAACGGAAACCTTCTGGATGAATCAAAAAATCATATCTATGAAAAGAAGTATAAGATGTTCCATAAACTCTTTGAAGAGCAGGATGAGATTCCAGACTACCGTATGTATATGGCAGATGGATTTCGTGAAAGTCATGGATATACTCAGAACGGAGAGATTGAGACAATACGGAATGCGGAACATACAGGAATCCTTTTACTCTTTGAATTCCCTCAGTCTGTAGATCTGGAAATCAATGAAGAAAAAATATATGCAATAGTCTGGGAATATCTGATGAAATTACAGGAGGAGCTGCCACGTGCATTGATGTATTATGGTAAACGTGACGAGCATGGAATTGAAAAACACACCAGCAAACTGGGAATCTTCCTGCCATTCTGTCATTTTGAAAGAGAAATGGAAAAGAATATTGAACTTGCGAATGGTATCGGACTGGGATGCAGGGAAGCGATTCTGTCAGAAATGAAGGTGCTGGAAAAATGATTTTGAAAAAGAATAAAGCAGTTGGGATGTGTATATGATGCAACCGGTGATCAGAAAAAATCACATGGACATTGCCTGGCACGAATATACGGATGAAAATGGTGCTGATATTCCGGTCACGCAGGCGAGTCTGACAGAAAAAGCATCAATCATCGGACGAGTGGGGATTATGTTTCTGTCCTGTGGAACAGGTGCATGGCGAGTCAGAAGTTCGATGAATACCCTGGCTGAGATTATGGGAATTACCTGTACCGCAGATATTGGTTTGATGTCGATTGAGTATACCTGTTTTGATGGTGAGGAGGGCTTTACCCAGTCCCTTTGTCTCACTAATACAGGAGTAAACACATCAAAACTGAATTGTCTGGAACATTTTATCCGGGAATTTGAAATTGATGGAAAAGACATGTCAGGAGAAGAACTGCATACGCTGCTGGATGATATTGAACGAATCCATGGACTTTACTCCCCGATTGCACTTGGATTCGCTGCGGCACTTGCGTGCTGTGGATTTACTTTTTTACTTGGCGGTGGTTTTATTGAAATGTTCTGCGCTTTTGTAGGTGCCGGATTTGGCAATTTTCTCCGATGCAAACTGACAAAACATCATTTTACCCTGTTTTTATGCATTGTATCGTCGGTTTCTCTGGCCTGCCTTGTTTATGCAGGATTTTTGAAGATTGGCGAAATGCTGTTTGGCATTTCGGTACAGCATGAGGCCGGTTATATATGTGCCATGTTGTTTATCATTCCGGGATTTCCGTTTATTACCAGTGGGATTGACCTTGCCAAGCTGGATATGAGATCGGGTACAGAACGTTTGATGTATGCGCTGATCGTCGTTCTGGTGGCAACAATGGCTGCCTGGATCATGGCATTGCTTCTTCACCTGCAGCCGGTAGACTTTATTAAGATGTCCATGCCAGTAGGAATGTGGATAGTACTTCACCTGATAGCAAGTTTCTGTGGGGTATTTGGCTTTTCTGTTATGTTTAACAGTCCGGTAAGGCTGGCAGCAACGGCAGCGATGATCGGGGCTGTTGCAAATACACTCAGACTGGAACTTGTGGATCTGTCAGCTATTCCACCGGCTGCAGCAGCGTTCATCGGTGCATTAACTGCAGGAATCCTTGCATCCCTGATTAAAAACAAAGTAGGATACCCGAGAATCTCCCTGACGGTTCCTTCAATTGTCATTATGGTTCCGGGTTTGTATCTGTATAGAGGATTTTATAATCTTGGGATTATGTCACTTTCTGTTGCTGCTTCCTGGTTTGCGGCAGCAATCCTGATCATAGCAGCCCTTCCCCTGGGACTGATCTTTGCAAGGATACTGACTGATAAAACATTCCGGTATTGTACATGAAATAAGGACATCCTGCACAGAATGTCCTATAGACGGACTGGTCGAAAAAAGGTATACTGTTTCTATGAAATCCATTGGGACGAAAGGAGCAGATACCAATGTGGGAAAAAATCAATAACTTTTTAAAAGGGCAGATTGTAACATCAATCATATACATAGCCCTTGGTGCATGTCTGGTATTTATGCCGGTCAGTACTGTGAATGTAATATGTAAGTTTGTATTTGGAATTTTGCTGATTCTGGTAGGTTTGTATCATATCCTGATCTATGTGGCGGAAAAACTGAATTCCACGATTTTTGATCTGTTTTCTGGTGGTGTTCTGATGGTACTTGGAATCTTCCTGTTTATGAACCCGCAGATTGTTGTCAAGCTTCTCCCAATTTTGCTTGGCACATTTATTCTGGTGGACAGCATCTGGTCATTGAAGGGAAGCCTGAAACTCAAAAAACGTGGTGCAGGCTCCTGGAAGTTCCTTCTTCTGGGAAGCATTATTTTCATTGCACTTGGTATCTCACTGGTAGTAAACCCATTTACAATGGTGAAATACACGGTAATCTTTGCCGGATGGATATTCCTCTGTAATGGTGTGATTGATATGATCTATCTGATTCTTCTGAGAAAAGGTCTGAAAGAAATCAAACAGGATGTGGAAGCAGTGGATGCAGATGGCGAGATTATTTCTGGTGAAGATAGCGGTGAGACAGATGATCTGGATACAGAAGCTTCCGTACAGCCGGAAGAACCGATTGCACCGGAACCGGAATATGCACCATGGAGTTCCCGTAAGAAAGAAAAATCCACAGAAACGGATATTCCTGGATTTACTGAAGAAGAAAAGGAAGATAATGCCACTTCTGGCCAGGAAGATTTCGGCACAGAAGAAGCTGACAGAGAAGTTTCTGAAATGGAAAAATCCCTGGATGATGTACAGGCAAACGAAGATGATACGTCAGTGGATGGGGTGACAGATACAATAACCGGACAGGATAATGATACCCCACTGGCCGGCAGAGGCGCATATGTTGTATCCGAGCCAACCATCACAGATGATAATCTCTCCGACACCAAAGATGAAAGCCTTCTTGGAATGTTCTCCCGCAAGCACAAACATAATAAAAAAGAAAACTGACAAAATCAAGTCATTTTGATGGGCGATGACCCGGCAATATGTAATACATACCAGAGTCATCTAAAAATTCCCTGAAAAATGACTTGATTTTTTATATCTATGTATATTCGGAACAACCTTCTCCCTGCCAATATCGTAGAACCAAACACCCGTACCACCACCTTCTTATTTGAATATCCAAGTCCATTTTTACCACCTTCTGTCTTGAACAATTCTTCCCATCTCACCCAGCCAGGGGTGTGCAGAGGGGACTGACAAGTCCCTTCTGCGGTTTTTATGCTTCCCAAAGAAAATCTTTCCTCATTTCATAAATGAAAACATTTATATTTTCCAAAAGAAAATATAAAAAAAAGAACACATTTCTTGATTTTTTATCATGGTATAAAAAATCAACAAAAACTATAATAAAGACAGCTTAAGAAAGAACAAATCTTACAAGTAAAGGAGAAGACAATCACTATGAAAATGAAAAAAGTTACAGCAATGAGCATGGCAGCTTTAATGGCAGCTACAATGATCCCGTCAGTACCGGTTATGGCAGACGGAGGCGGAAAGGTTTACTACCTCAACTTCAAACCAGAGCAGGATGAAGCCTGGCAGAACCTGGCAAAAGCTTACACAGAAGAAACAGGAACAGATGTAACAGTAGTTACAGCAGCATCCGGACAGTATGAGACAACTCTTCAGTCAGAAATGGCAAAGAGCGATGCACCGACACTGTTCCAGGTAAATGGACCGGTTGGCCTTAAAAACTGGAAAGATTACTGCTACGATCTGAAAGATGCAGATATTACAAAAGAACTTACATCTGATGCGTATGAACTGAAAGATGGAGATGCTGTAGATGGTATCGCATATGTTATCGAATCCTACGGACTTATCACAAACAAAACATTACTTGAAAAAGCAGGATATACTCTGGATGATATCAAGAGCTTTGATGACCTCAAAAAAGTAGCAGACGACATTCAGGCACGTAAAGATGAAATTGGTGTAAAAGGTGCTTTCACTTCAGCAGGTATGGACGGATCCTCTGACTGGAGATTCAAAACACATCTTGCAAACCTTCCAATCTACTATGAATACAAAGCAGATGGAATCGATGATACAGAAGCAATCAAAGGAACATATCTTGATCAGTATAAGAATGTATTTGATCTGTACATTACAGATTCTACATGTGATGGAAGTGAGCTTTCAGCAAAAACAGCTGATGACTCCAGAAATGAATTTGTAAATGGTGATGCAGTATTCTATCAGAATGGTTCCTGGGAATATGCAGAACTCGCTAAGACATACAGCGATGATGAACTTGCTATGATCCCGATCTACTTCGGCGTTGACGATGAGAACGAAGGTCTTGCAACTGGTACAGAAAACTACTGGTGTGTAAATAAGAATGCATCTGAAGAAGATGTTCAGGCAACTCTGGATTTCATGAACTGGTGTGTAACATCTGAAGCAGGAACAAAATCTATGTCTGAAGACATGGGATTCACAATTCCTTTCAAAACAGCAGTTGCTCCTACAAACGTATTTGTAAAACAGGATGCTGAGTATACAGATGCTGGTCTTACACCTGTTTCATGGAACTTTACAACAATGCCATCTGAAGAGTGGAAGAATGGTCTTGGTACAGCTCTTACAGCATATGCGGCAGGCACAGGCGATTGGGATGCAGTAGTTAGCGCATTCGTTGATGGATGGGCTACAGAAAAAGCTCTTTCTGAATAATCAGGATAGAAAATAACATGTTGTTTATGGGAGGAGGCAGAGGTTCTTGCCTCCTTTCATAAGTTAAAAGACAGAGGAACTTAAGCTTCTGTTAACAGTAGGGAAGAGGAGAAAAATCATGGTAGGAAGAACGATCAAAAAGTGGTGGCCGATTTTTGTACTGCCGACTTTTGCGGCATTTGTTATCGGTTTCCTTTGGCCTTTTATCTGGGGCATTTATCTTTCATTTTGTAAATTTACAACCGTAAATGATGTAACCTTTGTCGGATTTTCAAACTATTCCAAGATCTTACTGGATAACACCTTCAGTCATTCATTCTGGTTGACCGTTGTGTTTGCTTTTGTTTCAAGTATTCTGATCAATGTGCTGGCATTTTCCATCGCACTGGTACTCACCAAGGGATACAGAGGAACCAATGCATTCCGTACCGTATTCTTTATGCCGAACCTGATCGGTGGTATCGTACTTGGATATATCTGGCAGACACTGTTAAACGGACTGCTCTCCAAATGGGGACAGCCGCTGCTTTCACTTTCTGCAAGAAACGGATTTATCGGTATGCTGATCCTTCTGATGTGGCAGCAGATCGGATATATGATGATCATCTACATAGCAGGTCTGAACAACGTTTCTCCTGATCTGATCGAGGCAGCACAGATCGATGGTGCGACAAGCAGACAGATCCTGTTCAAGATCAAGATTCCGATGATCATGCCGTCTGTTACAATCTGTACCTTCCTGACTTTGACAAACGGATTCAAGATGTTTGACCAGAACCTCTCTCTTACAGGAGGAGATCCGGGCAAACAGTCACAGTTATTGGCTTTGAATATTTATGATACATTTTATGCAAGAAGCGGTGCTCAGTGGAAGGGTATCGGCCAGGCAAAAGCAGTTGTATTCTTCCTGCTGGTTGTAGCGATCGCACTGATACAGCTTCGTGCAACATCATCTAAGGAGGTGCAGCAGTAATGGAAAATAAGAAAAAAAATCCGGTTGCGTCAATTATTTTGACGCTGATCTGCATCCTCTGGATGTATCCGATCGTACTGATCTTAGTCAACTCTTTAAAGAAAGAAGTTGCGATTACAACTTCAGGTGTATTCAGTCTTCCTACAGCTGAGACATGGAATGGTGTTGCAAACTTTGTGGCAAGTGTTACACAGATGGATTTCCTCAAATCCTTCTGGTACAGTCTTGTGATCTCAGTGATGTCCGTTGTTCTGATCATGCTGTGCTGCTCTATGGCAGCCTGGTACATTGTTCGTGTAAACGGAACATTATCCAAGGTTTTCTATTACCTCTGTGTATTCAGTATGGTAGTACCGTTCCAGATGGTTATGTTCACACTGGCAAAAACAGCCGACACCTTACATCTGAACAATCCATACAACATTTGTATTATCTATCTTGGATTTGGTGCAGGTCTGGCGGTCTTTATGTTTACAGGATTTGTAAAGGGTATCCCGCTTGAAATTGAGGAAGCGGCTCTGATCGATGGATGTACTCCTCTTCAGGTATACTTCAAGGTTCTGATCCCGATCCTGAAACCAACAATTATCTCTACCGCGATCCTGGAACTGATGTGGGTATGGAATGACTATCTTCTGCCGACACTGGTACTGGATATCAAGAAATACCGTACCATTCCGATGGCAGTCCAGTATTTCCGCGGAAGCTTCGGACATGTGCAGATGGGACCGATGATGGCAAGTATCATGATCGATATCATTCCGATCATTGTTGTCTATCTGGTATGCCAGAAACACATTATCGAAGGTGTTGTAGCCGGCGCAGTCAAAGGCTGATAATTACATAACGAAAATTCAGTCTCCGGGAAGAAATATTCTTTCCGGGGACTTTGTGGTATAATGAAAAAGATAAATATAAGACACAGACAGGAGAATGCATGACAAACGTTTTAATTGTAGATGACGAAAAAATCGAACGAGAGGGGCTGAAATATCTGCTTTCCAGAGAGGAAGGAGAGCGTACCGTCTTTGAAGCGGCCAACGGCAAACAGGCGCTACAGGTTCTGCGCTCCGAGGATATCCAGCTTCTTCTGACAGATATCAAGATGCCGCACATGACCGGCCTGGAACTTTCAAAGAAAGCCAAAGAAGAAAATCCCAACCTTCAGATCATCATATTCAGCGGCTTCAGCGACTTCACCTTTGCGCAGGAGGCAATCCGCTACGGTGTGACCGAATACATCCTCAAACCGGTAAATCCGGATGATTTCCACAAAGTGTTGGAGCGCGCAGAGAGCGAGATCAGCAAACGAAGAAAAAAAGAAAGCCGCGAGATCAAAGAGAAAAACTTCCTTCAGCAGTATTTTCTCCAGAGCTATCTCTACTCCGGCAAAAAAGAGATCCTGCAAAAAGCCGGCGAACTCATTGATCTGGACAAGTGGAACAGCTGGCACTGCGCGATCCTGATCGAGTCAGATGTGGCACTTTTTGATACAGCAGAAGAAAATCTGGAACAGGAACTGCAGAAAGAACTCCACAGGATGTTTTTCTACATGAACCTGAATGCAAGACAGTCACTCATTCTGTTCCAGGATGTGTACTGCGATTATCAGCTTGTGGCAAATCATATCTATAATTTCCTTAAACGTGAGTACATGGAGCGGTTTTATCTTGCCGTGAGCAGGAAGTTTGACGGATGTGAAAGTCTTCCATCTGTTCTGGAGCAGCTGGAACAGCAGATGGAGGAGAAATTCTATCATCCGGACAAGCATGTGTTTACCAATGAGGATGAAGTGCTTGGCATGGAAGTCGGAGAAGTGCAGGATTCTCAGCTTATGCAGGCGATTTCCGAGGATATCACCCGCAAGGATATAGAACAGCTCTGGAGACATTTTGAATGTCTTAAGGAAAAATACCATGATAACACCCAGTATTCTGCGATGTATATCAAATTTGTATTTTCTAACGTGATCCAGGAGCTTTTTCAGGAAAACCAGTTTTCCGGTGAGCACAAACTGGAACACGAGATCGAACGCCTCTATAACTGCAGGAATATTATGGAGATCCTTTCTGTGACAGAGGACAATATCAAAGAGTACGAGGCTTTTCTGGAGCGTTCCATGAACAGTTCAAGGAATGAAGTGACTGCCGTCAAGAATTATATCTATCAGCATTATGAAGAAGACCTGAATCTGGAAATGCTGGCGGAAAAAGTATATCTGTCTTCCGGCTACTTAAGCTTTATCTTCAAAAAAGAGACCGGCATGAACCTCAATCGCTACATCCGTGTCTTCCGTATGAAAAAAGCCAAAGAACTTCTCTGCAGTACCAACATGAAGGTAGCACAGATCAGTGAAAAAGTAGGATTCGCCAACGTTTCCTATTTCTGCCGGAGTTTCCGGGAATATTATGGAAGCAGCCCGGAATCTTACCGGAAAGGAACAGGAGAGGATGAACAGACTTCGTAAATGGATCAAAAACATGAAATACCGGCACAAGCTGACGATTCTTCTGGTCGTGACTGCCTTGGTGCCGATGACAGTTCTTGCCCTTTATGCCCACAGCAGACAGAGTACGATGGTCCGAAGCAGTGATCTGGAGGATATGCAGTCGATCATCGACCAGACGAAGGAGAGTATTGACAGTCAGACTGCCGTTTACAGCAGTCTTTTGAATTATCTTACTTATTCGCCGGATATTGAGGAGATCATCAAGGAAAAAAATATTGACAATTATACTGCCTATGAGAAATACAATGAAATCGCAGACCCTCTTCTGTCAGTACCGAAATCTTATCATGATGCCATTAACAGGATCCAGCTGTTTGCACGGAGTATTCAGGTAGAGCATGAATATACACTGGTTCCACTTGCCAAAATGAAAGAAGAATGGTGGAGCAGTGAGCTTCAGGATGATGTAAGGATACAGTGGCTGGTGAATCTTGAGAGCAAAGAGGTGGCGGCAGTCCGTATGATCTACGATGATCAGGCTCTGGACGCGGCAATCTGTATTGCGCTGGATTACGATAAGATCTTTCAGCCGCTGACGAATATTCTCACAGAGGAAAACGGAGGAATGGTCACAGATGAGGATGGTAGAATTCTATACAACAAAAGTGAGCTTGAAGACATTGAACTGAAAAAATCGGATGACAGGGACACTGCTCTTGAAAAGATCAATCAGGAATGTGCTTACACAATGGCAGAAAGTAAAGAAAATAACTGGGGTTTTTATCTCTACAAAAGTCAGCGGGCAATTTCAGGTTCTGTCCGGAGACTGCTGCTGGAAGAAATTCCGCTGATGGCGGCCTGCTGTCTGATCACGCTGGTTCTGGGGCTGTCTTTTTCCAGGATTTTTACAAGAAAGATTGAAGAACTTACCAGAAACATGGATAAGGTGAACCATGGAAGCAGGGAGGTTACAGTCAGCAGTGATTCGGAAGACGAGGTTGGTATTCTGATCAACAGCTTCCGAAGGATGATGGATGAGATCAACCGTCTGATCGATGAAGTATATGTCAATAAGATTGCATTGAAAGAATATGAGCTGAAAGCACTGCAGGCGCAGATCAACCCGCATTTTCTCTATAACACCCTTTCCATGATGAACTGGATGGCGATCCGGAGCAATCAGATGGATATCAGCAAGGTTACACTTGCATTGTCGACGTTTTACAGGACGGCACTCAGTAAAGGCGAGGACATGGTCACGGTCGAAAACTGTATCCGGAATATGGAGGCATATTTGGAGATCCAGCTTACCATGCATGACAACAACTTCACCGTAGAATGGGAGACAGACCCGGAGATCAAGAATGAAAAAATGCCGAAACTTCTTCTCCAGCCAGTTGTAGAAAACGCGATCGAACACGGCATTGACGAAAAAGAAGAGGGCGACAAAAAGATTTCCCTGTCGTTCAAAGGCGTAGGAGATGATGTCGTGATCACCGTTCGTGACAACGGAATGGGAATGGAACAGGAAAAAGCAGAGACACTTGTCACTTATCAGGCGAAGGGGTATGGGCTTAAGAATGTCAATGACCGTATCCGACTGCTCTACGGGGAGGAATACGGGATCCGGATCTTCAGCGCACCCGGTGAGGGAACAAATGTCGTGATGAGATTCCCGAAGGAGGGCAAGAAACATGAAGACTAAATGGAAACTGCCCGTGATCCTGGGATGTATCGTAAGCATGATGTTAAGCGGATGCAGCAGTGTCTCCAGAGAAACAGATAAGAGTGAAACATCGACAGAAACAGAAAACACAGCTTCCGCAAAAGAAACTGTCCGCACCGGTACCTGGGAAACAGCCGCGCAGACACCTTATGGAGCATATCCGGAGCTTGTGACCTATACTCTGGGACAGATGAGCGGTGCAAACAATTCGAACCTCCCGGATGGAGATACTTACGAAGACAATGCCTACACCCGTTATCTCCGAAAGATGCTGAACATCCAGAACAAAAACGTCTACATGGAGAGAGAAGACCGTTACGATGAATTCGTAAATATCCTGGTCAAAGACCAGACGCTCCCGGATGTTCTGGTGGTGTCGGACAGAGAAACACTCAAAGAACTGGTCGATAATGATCTGGTGGCAGATCTGAGTGAGGTTTACGAAAATTGCACTTCCAAACGAATCAAAGAAATGTTTGAGAGCTACGGAAGCGACCTTCTGGATTCTGTGAGATTTAACGGAAAACTGATGGCGATCCCGGAGACTGTCACAGACCATGGACCGCGTCTGATGTGGCTGCGCAAGGACTGGATCGAAGAACTGGGGCTGGAAGAACCCAAAACGCTGGAAGATGCATTTGATATCGTGGAGGCATTTACAGAAAACCGGATGGGAACAGAAGACGGAGAAGACCCGATCGGTTTTGTCTGTGACACTGATCTGGTGGGAAGTACCAGTTCCAGTTATTCTGTCGATTCTGTTTTTGATAAATTCCATGCAAGCCCGCAGAGGTGGATCAACCAGAATGGAGAGATCGTTTATGGCTCTCTGACAGAAGAAACAAAAAACGCCCTCAGTTACCTGCATGAACTCTACGAACGTGGTGTACTGGATCAGAACTTTGCCCTGCGTGCGCAGAACAATCTCAGAGATCTGGTGGTAAATGGAAACTGCGGAGCTTTTTTTGGACTCTGGTGGACGCCGAACAATCCCCTGATGGATGTCTATGAGACAGACCCGGAAGCGGACTGGCAGCCATATTATCTGCAGGAAGCAGACTGGCAGAATGTGTATGATACCTTCCGCGATAATAAATATGTTGTTGTACGTAAGGATTATGAGCATCCGGAGATCGTGATGAAGATCATCAGTGTGCTGTTTGACTACACCAGATATGGAGCGCAGGATGCAGACGAGGTGAATGCATATTTTGCCCTGAATGTCGATCCGACGGCAAGACCGCTGGTCATCAACATTGATTATAATGAGGCGACGTTCCAGATCACCAAGGATATCCAGAGCGTGATGAGTGGTATGCGAAAAGAAACAGATTTAAGTGCAATCGAGAAATCCTACTATGATGCAGCAGAAAAATTTATCCAGGGAAGATCAGAGACAGCAGAGGACTGGGCGGCATACGAGTCCAGACTTGCAGCAGTCGGGCGGCTGATCGAGGGAAATTACCGGACGACTGCGAAACGGTATCTGGATGACAGTGACGGCGAGATCCCGAAATCACTTCAGCAGTTAGAAAAAGACAGTTTTATCCAGATCATCATGGGCGTACAGCCAGTTGATTATTTTGACGAATTTGTAAAAGAGTGGTATGAACAGGGTGGTGAAGAACTGACAGAACAGCTCCGAAAGTCTAATCCAGGAGAATAAAAAAGCAGAGAGGAAGTTTCAGGATTTCCTCTCTGCTTTTGCTAAAGATTAAGTTTTGGTGTTTTTTTATTTCCCAAGATGCCAGATATCATTATCATATTCTTCAATAGTCCTGTCAGAAGAGAAGAATCCGGCCTGTGCGATATTGATCAGAGTTCTGCAGCTCCAGTTTTCCTGATCTGCGGCGTAGTCAGCCATTGCCTGCTGTTTACGTACCACATAGGCGTTGAAATCCGGAAGAGTCTGGAACCAGTCTTTCCAGATCAGTTCATTCTGGAGACGTTTCAGATGTTCCTCATCGCCGAAGGAGAGCATTTTTTCGCTAGTGAGGAAGTCAATCGCACGACGAAGGTTCGGGTCTGCCTCGTACCAGTCTTTTGCACAGTAGTCACCGGCTGCATAGCGGTGGATGACCTGTTTGCTGCTCTGACCAAAGATATAGATGTTGTCGTTTCCGACTGCTTCGGAGATCTCCACGTTTGCACCGTCCATGGTTCCGAGAGTCAGGGCACCGTTCAGCATGAATTTCATGTTTCCTGTTCCGGATGCCTCTTTGGAAGCAAGGCTGATCTGCTCAGAGAGATCGCAGGCAGGGATCATCATTTCAGCAGCAGAGACGTTGTAGTTTTCTACAAAGACGAGCTGCATCCATTTGGAAACTTCCGGGTCATTCTCGATCACCTGAGAAAGTGTGAGCAGTCCGTGGATGATGTCTTTGGCGATAATGTACGCAGGAGCTGCCTTGGCACCGAAGATGCTGACCAGCGGAACGCTTGGTATATGGCCGGCTTTGATCTCCAGATACTGATGGATCAGGAACAGAAGATTTAACTGCTGGCGCTTGTACTCATGAAGCCGCTTGGACTGGATGGTGAACATGGCATCTGTGTTGACTTTTATGCCCTGTTTGTGAAGGAGCCATGCGGCAAGTGCTTCCTTATTCTGCTTTTTGATCTCAGAAAGTTTCCTGAGGACATTCTGATCATTCGTATAAGCAAGAAGTTTTTTCAGCTCGGAAGCGTCTTTTTTGAATCCGTTTCCGATCAGGCTTTCGATCTCGTTGGTCAGAGATGGGTTGCATTTCAGAAGCCAGCGGCGGAAGGTGATGCCGTTTGTCTTATTGTTGAATTTCTCAGGATACAGATGGTAGAATCCTGCCAGTTCGCTTTCTTTGAGGATCTGTGTGTGCAGGGTTGCGACACCATTTGTAGAATGTGAGAAATGGATATCCATATGAGCCATATGAACGACCTGATTCTGGTCGATGATCGCAAGGGAGCCATCCTCCGTGCGGCTTTTTGCCAGGGCGTCCAGTTTCTCGATGATCGGCATGAGCTGTGGAACAACGGTGTCCAGATAATGTCTCGGCCATTTTTCCAGGGCTTCTGCAAGGATCGTGTGGTTTGTGTAAGCGCAGGTGTCGGTAACGATCTGTACAGCCTCCTCAAAATCAATGTCATGGAGCATAAGGAGACGGATCAGTTCCGGGATCACCATACTTGGGTGCGTATCATTGATCTGGATCGCAGCATAGTCGGCAAGGTTATGGTAATTGCAGCCTCTTGCGGCACATTCCTCAAGGACAAGCTGTGCGCCGGCGGAAACCATGAAATACTGCTGGTAGATACGGAGCAGACGGCCGTCCTCATCGGAGTCATCCGGGTAGAGGAAAAGAATCAGGTTTTTGGCGATATCCTTTTTGTCAAAGGAGATGCCGTCACCGATTACGGATTCATCTACCGTGTCCAGATCAAAAAGGTTCAGTGTATTGGTGCGTCCTTCGTATCCGGTAACCGGAAGTTTATAAAGTCTTGCAGAGTATTCTTTTCCTGCCAGAGACACCGGGAAAACAGTGTCCGTAGCCTGTGCCGCACAGGAATCCGTCAGCCAGAAATCAGGGGTTTCATTCTGGATATTGTTTTTGAAGTTCTGGTGAAAAAGACCGCAATGGTAGCGAAGTCCTACACCGTCGCCAGGAAGATTTAAAGTTGCGAGACTGTCAAGGAAGCAGGCAGCCAGTCGTCCGAGACCGCCATTTCCAAGGCTCGGTTCCGGTTCCTGTTCTTCGATATCCGCCAGAGATTTTCCGGCAGCAGCCAGGGCTTCTTTTACATCATCGTAGAGTCCGAGGTTGATAAGGTTGTTGGACAGAAGCTTTCCAATCAGGAATTCTGCTGAGATATAATAAAGCTTTCTTCCAGTTACACTGTGAACCTGCTGCTGACTTTTTTCATCAACAAGTTTCAGAAGTGCGTGATAAAGTTCCTCATTGGAAGCAGTTTTGATGTCTTTTTTGCAAAGATCGTTAAGTTTATTTGTCATGGTTTCACTCATGTGAGCCACTCCTTTCATATACATAGATAAAAGATTTTTGTAACTGTTCACAGAGCATATCCCGAGAATCCCGGAGATTCCTTTCCATGAACAGTTGCGAGGTTTAGGTTGGTTGTCAGAAAACATCTTGTACTATGTTATGCTTATATTTATATCACATATTTTTTGTCGTTTCTTGTAAAAATCTTGCAAATACTAATACTATCCTATCATCATAATGGAGAAAAAATATTATGGAAAAAGAACAAGATCAGAAATATCAGGAAAAGAAACAGCACGGGAGCAAACTGTTTCCGTTTAATATCTATCCGTGTACGATCCCGCTGGATTTTCCGTCAGTTTCTCTTCACTGGCATAAAGAAATGGAACTGATCTATGTCAAAAAAGGAAGAGGAGAGATCCAACTGGAGACAGGTCTGTTTCAGGGAAAGGCGGGGGATATTTTTGTGGTTCCTCCGGGAACTCTTCATGCATTGTATAAAACAAAGGGTTCTTCTATAGAATATGAAAATATTATTTTTGAAGTGGATTTTCTGGGGGCAGGGGCAGCAGATCTCTGTGCCGGTGAATTTCTGGTTCCTCTTGCAGCCGGTAAACTGCTTCCGCCAATCTGTGTTCAGGAGCAGGAGGAAGGCTATGATGTCCTGAAACAATGCCTGAGCCAGATGGAAGACTTATGTGCGTCCAGAGAAAAAGGCTATGAACTGGGAGTAAAGGCGGCAGTTCTTCAACTGCTCTTTCTTCTTATAAGAAAACATCCGTCTGTAAAAGAAGTGTCTTCACCGGATCGGGAGCAACTAAAAATGGTGCTACATAAGATAGAAAAAAATATCGATGAAAATCTTACAGTTGGAGAGATGGCAAAGTTCTGCGGATGGAGTGACAGCCATTTTATGCGCTGGTTCAAAAAGATGACGGGATTAAGTCTGATCGCCTATGTGAATGAGCGAAGACTGGCGGTGGCAGCAGAGGCACTGAAGAAAACCGACGATAAGATATTGAACATTTCTCAGGATGCCGGATTTACCAATCTTTCTAATTTTAACAGACAGTTCAGAAAGCGTTATGGAGTGACCCCAAAAGAGTATCGTGAAATGAATGATATCAGTTAGAGAATAGGGGTTGGAAAATAAGAAATAAAAAAATCAAAAAACGGTTGACAGTCTGCGTAGAAAGTGGTATTCTAACTGAGCTGTCACAAAGAATTGATTCTTTTGAACACACAATTTGAAAAGTTTTGAAAAAAACAAAAAAGTTGTTGACAATCCAGTATGGATGTGATAGAGTCGATAAGTCGCCTGAACGGGCGACACGATCATAAAAAAGATGCTTCGAAAAAACTTAAAAAAGTTCTTGACAAGTATGAATGAATATGATAAAGTAAACGAGCTGTCTGAGAGATGACAGCAAAGAACCTTGATAACTAAACAGTGAAACACATACGATTCTCGAAAATTCTTAACGAATCATCATTCAATAGAATGAACTTTTTATAAACAGTAATGACGAGAGATAACTAAGCTAGTTGGTTGTCTTGAGT
>OOCB01003334.1_pt1 | contig 15892 bp, 12 predicted proteins | sample 1671351 | NCBI WGS metagenome assembly OOCB01 (sample SAMN06348148, study PRJEB24527) | human gut metagenome | biome: human gut; feature: ankylosing spondylitis patient; material: feces | host: Homo sapiens | place: China | collected 2015-10
CACTTTGTGCGCGGAAACGCAAAAGGCACGCCTTTGGCGTGCCTTTTTCTTTACAATTTTTCCGTCATTTCCTTCAACTTTTCCGGGTTCATGGCGGGGGTGTTTTTTAGGGGAAATTCCAGACCCAGACGGTCGTACTTTTCTATGCACAGCTTGTGGAAAGGCAGAAATTCGAGCTTTTCGAAGTTCGGATAGCTTTCGGCCTTTTCCTTGACGCGGCGCAGGTGGTCGAGGCTATCGGTGAGGCCAGGCACGACCACGTGCCGTATCCACAGCGGCACGTTCTTCATCGCGGTCAGCTGAAGAAAGCGCTCTATCTGGTCGAAATCCGCGCGGCAGTTCTTGAGATAGTCCGCTTTCGAGAGGAATTTCAGGTCGCAGAGGACTAAATCGGTATGTTCAAGCACCTTTTCCGCCTGCGCGAGGTTTCCCACGCCCGAGGTATCGAGCGCGGTATGCACGCCGTGCTCGTGCAGCTTTTCGAAAAATTCCGCGACGAACTCCGCCTGCATGAGCGGCTCGCCGCCCGTCACGGTCACGCCGCCGCCGTTCTTCCAGTACGGACGGAAGCGCAGCGCCTTGCGCACCAGCTCGTCCGCATCGGTCGGTGTGCCGCCCTCCGTCAGCCACGTATCCGGATTATGGCAGTACACGCACCGCAGCGGACACCCCTGCATGAATACCACATAGCGCACACCCGGCCCGTCTACCGCACCGAGAGATTGAATGGAATGAATGTTGCCGGTCAATCCTGTCACAGTCCTTTCCTTGAAAAAACATGGTCGTATCCTCACCAAAACGTAGGGCGGGGTGACCCCACCCCGCCGCTGTAAATCTGTGCATACCGTTCGAAACGGCGGGCTGAGGGCAGCCCGCCCTACGGGATACCTTGTTGCATTCGGGAACGCTTCCAGAAGAAGATATGGCGTCCCCTTTAGATTTTTTTAGATGGCCTCGTGGAACGTTCTCGAAATAACCTCGCGCTGCTGCTCGCGGCTGAGCTTGTAGAAGTTTACCGCATAGCCGGAAACGCGGATGGTCAGGTTCGGGTACTGCTCCGGATGCTCATACGCCGCCATCAGGGTCTCGCGGTTGAGAACGTTGACGTTCAGATGATGCGCGTTCTGCGCGAAGTAGCCGCCCATGATGGCAACCAGATTGTTCACCTGTTCCTCCTCGGTCTTGCCGAGTGCGCCCGGCGTGATGGAGAACGTGTTGGAAATACCGTCGCGGCAGTAGGTGTAGCTCAGCTTTGCGACCGAGTTCAGGGACGCGAGCGCACCGGAAACGTCGCGGCCGCTCATCGGGTTTGCGCCCGGGGCGAGCGGTTCGCCGTGACGGCGGCCGTCCGGGGTATTGCCGGTCTTTTTGCCGTACATGACGTTCGAGGTGATGGTCAGGATGGACATCGTATGAATCGCGCCGCGGTACAGCGGGAACTGGGTGAGCGCCTGATAGAACTTCTCGACCTGCCCGCAGGCAATCTGATCTACGCGGTCGTCATCGTTGCCAAACTTCGGGAAATCGCCCTCGATTTCGAAATCGACGATAATGCCGTTCTCCGGGTTGCGGATGGGGCGGACCTTTGCGTACTTGATAGCCGAGAGCGAGTCCGCCATGCAGCTCATGCCGGCGATGCCGAACGCCATCAGGCGGCGGACCTCGGTGTCATGCAGCGCCATCTGGCTCTTCTCGTAAGCGTACTTGTCGTGCATATAGTGAATGGTGTTCATCGCGGAAACGTAGGTCTTGGCCAGCCACGGGCGGTAGATGTCCATGCGGCGCAGAACCTCCTCGTAGTCGAGAACATCGCCCTCCATGACCGGCATTTCCGGGCCGACCTGCTCGAACTTGTTCTCGTCGCGGCCGCCGTTGATGGCCATCATCATGAGCTTCGCGATATTGGCGCGTGCGCCGAAGAACTGCATATCCTTACCGACGCGCATCGCGGAAACACAGCACGCGATGGCATAATCGTCGCCGTAGTACGGACGCATGACGTCGTCGTTCTCATACTGGAGGGCGTCGGTGTCGATAGAGACCTTCGCGATGAACTTCTTCCAGTTCTCCGGCAGATTTTCGCTCCAGAGCACGGTGAGGTTCGGCTCGGCGGCGGCGTTCAGGTTGTACAGGGTGTTGAGCATACGGTAGCTGTTCTTCGTTACCATATGGCGGCCGTCCTCGCCGATGCCGCCGACTGCCTCGGTGATCCACATCGGGTCGCCGCCGAACAGCTCGTTGTACTCCGGGGTGCGCAGGTGACGCGCCATGCGCAGATGCAGCACGAAATCGTCCATGATCTCCTGCGCCTCGGACTCGGTCATGAGGCCGGCCTTGATGTCGCGCTCGAAATAGATGTCGAGGAAGGTGGAGGTGCGGCCGAGGCTCATTGCCGCGCCGTTCTGCTCCTTGATGCCGGCGAGGTAGCCGAAGTACAGCCACTGAACGGCTTCCTTTGCGTTCTCCGCCGGGCGGGTGATGTCGAAGCCGTAGGACGCCGCCATCGCGATCATATCCTTCAGCGCCTTGATCTGGTCGGAAAGCTCCTCTGCGCAGCGGATCTCCTTCTCGGTGGTCGGCACTTCGCCGAGCGCGTCCTTGTCCTTCTGCTTCTCCGCAATCAGGCGGTTCACGCCGTACAGCGCAACACGGCGGTAGTCGCCGATGATGCGGCCGCGGCCGTAAGCGTCCGGCAGACCGGTCAGCAGGCCGACATGACGCGCCTCGCGGACGTCCTTGGTATACGCAGAGAATACGCCGTCGTTGTGGGTCTTGTGGTACTTGAACTCCTCCTCGATTTTCGGGGAGACCTCGTAGCCGTACTGCTTGCAGGCGTCGCGCACCATGCGCATGCCGCCGAACGGGTTGCAGGCGCGCTTGAGCGGCTCATCGGTCTGGAGGCCGACGATCAGCTCGCTGTCCTTGTCGAGGTAGCCGGGGCCGAACGCGGTGATGGTGATAACGGTTTCGGTGTCGATGTTGCGGACGCCGCCCTTTTCGCGCTCCTCGGCGAGCAGGGCATCGAACTTCTCGCGCAGACGGGTGGTGCGCTCGGTCGCGGGTGCGAGGAAGGCACTGTCGCCGTCATACGGGGTATAGTTCTTCTGGATAAAGTCGCGGACGTTGATCTCGTGTTCCCAACCGCCGCAGTTAAAAGAGTTCCATGCGTTGTTCATTGAAAATTGCCTCCCATTTGTGGTTTGCTGCCTTATTCTGCCCCAAAAAGGCGACAAAAAAAGACAGCATCGCGTTAAAATAATCACGACACTGCCCAGACGGTCGGCATGAAAACAGGTACAGGCGCACCTGTCTCTGATACGGAACTTCCTGCTCCCCGGTGGTTTGCGCTCCACCTTGTCCGTCAGTTGCAGGAAATCTGTCTGGTATTATGGTAGCACAAAAAGCACCCTGCCGCAAGTGCACAAAACGCCAAAAAAATCGGGCGCAAACAGGCATAAACTGCTCCCGCAATGAAAAACGGAAGATTTGCCTGTCGGCGTCCGATATTTTTCTGTACTGCCGGACTCTCCCGGCGTCGCTTTTCCGCCGAAAGCCGGCGGTTTTCGCATTTCCCGTCCGATTTGGATATTGTGCATAATCCGTTCGGGCGAAAAGCTGCACCGCGCTTACGCCGGGCGGAACCACGCCGGAACAACGTTCTCCCGCGTGTCGCACGCGGAAAAGAGCGCCGCGGCGGCTTTTTCGTACTCGGCGGAATTCTTCGCTTTTTTGATGGCTTTTGCAGGTTTTGCGCTGTTTTCAAACAGGTTTTCGAAGTAAAACCACAGCTCCTTCATGCGGAGCATAGCGATGCGGCTGTCCCCGAACGCCTCGCAGTACCGCGCGAAAAGCGTATCGTGAAACGCCTGAAGCTGTGCCTTGTCGGCGCGTTTTCCGCCGGTCAGCCGCGTCACGAGCGACGGGTCGCCGAGCAGACCGCGCCCGAGCATGACCGCCGAAAGCGCCGGATAGCGGGCGCTCACCTCCTGTGCGTCCCGCTCGCTCACAATATCGCCGTTGTAGCAGACCGGCATCACGCAGCGCGGCAGGGCGGCGGCGAAGTCGCTCTCGCGGACGCGGCCCTTGTAGAAGTCCTGCCGCACGCGCGGATGGATGGTCAGTTCACAGATGGGATAGCGGTTGTAGATTTCAAGCAGGCGGTCGAACTCCTCCGGCTCGTGCACGCCGAGGCGCGTCTTGATGGAGACCGGCACGGTGCAGGCGGAGAAAATTTCGTCCAGAAAGCGGTCGAGCTCGTCCGGATGGGCGAGAAAGCCGGCCCCCTTGCCTTTCGCGGTCACGGTGCCGGACGGACAGCCGAGGTTCAGGTTGACCTCGCCCCAGCCGAGGCTGCCCAGCAGATTCGCCGCCCAGATGAAGTCCGCCGCCGTTTTCGTCAGCAGCTGCGGCACCGCCGGCACACCCTCATTATATTCGGGCAGCACATCGCGCTTCTGGCGCGGCGTCAGCCCCGGCTGCGTGGTCGGGGTGATGAACGGCATGAAGTATTTGTCGATGCCGGGGAAAAATTCGTGATGGGTGCGGCGGAACACGGCACCGGTGATGCCCTCCATCGGGGCAAAATAGTATTTCATGCGGTTCTCCTTGGGCGTTTTACGGTTCGAGCGCCGGCTCTACCCTGCCGCAGAAATGGATTTCGTACTGGTCGATGCAGCGGCGGATGACCTCCTGCGCCTGCTCGCTGCCGAGCGCGTCCGAGGTCGCGGTGTGCTTGTGCTCAAGCGCCTTGTAGATTTCAAAAAAGTGCGAGATCTCGCTTGCGCAGTGCGGCGGGATTTCGCTGATGTCCTTGTAGAAGTTCCATGTCGGGTCCTGGAACGGCACGGCGATGATCTTGTCGTCGATGGCGTCCCCATCGATCATGCGCATGGTGCCAATGGGATAGCAGTCCACCTCCACCATCGGGTCGAGGGTCTCCGAGCAGAAAACCAGAACGTCGAGCGGATCGCCGTCGTCGGCGTATGTACGCGGAATAAAGCCGTAATTCGCCGGATAATGTGTCGAGGTGTACAGGATGCGGTCAAGGCGCAGCAGACCGGTCTTTTTGTCCAGCTCGTACTTTTTCTTGCTGCCGGCCGGTATTTCGATGACTGCGGTGAAATGGGTCGGCGCGATTGCACGGGGGTCGATGTCATGCCAGATGTTTCTCATGTCCTCAATATCCTCCTGTATTTATTATATACAAGTATAACAGAAACATTATTCATTTGCAATCGTCCGGGCGCGGATATTCGTGTCTGAGAAAGAGGAATTTGCAGGATTGTTTTATAAATCCTGCACAAAATCGCACCCTCCCCCACCCACAGAGAGCAGAATGAAATCCCGTCCTCAAACTCCTGCAAAATGGTCAGTTTCTGTATATTTCTTTTGTGCATTTTTTCGTGCAGAAGTTATTGACAAAGCAGTTGCGCTGTTTTAATATGAATATATGAACATATGAGCAATCGTTCATATGTTATTTCGATAAGGAGGCGAGAGCAATGGCAGAACAGGAAAAGCATACCGACTCTGCAACTGCGCAGGAAATAGAAGAGCTGCACGAGCACCACCACCACGATGACGATTGCTGCTGCGGCCACGACCACGGCGAGCACGAGCACCATCACCATCACGATGATGACGACTGCTGCTGCGACCACGACCACGAGCATGAGCATCACCATCACCATGATGACGACGACTGCTGCTGCGGTCACGACCATGAGCACGAGCACCATCACCACCATGATGAGGACGACTGCTGCTGCGGCCACGACCATGAGCACGAGCACCACCACCACCATGATGAGGACGACTGCTGCTGCGGCCACGACCACGGCGAGCACGAACACCACCACCACGAGCACACCGCCGGTGCGCACAGCGTCAAGCGCGTGTACACCCTCCAGAACGTCGGCTGCGCCCACTGCGCGGCGAAAATGGAGGAGCGCATCGGTCAGCTGGACGGCGTGGAGGACTGCGTGCTTGTCTTTGAAACCAAGCAACTGCGCGTGACCGGCGAAAACCCGGACGCCCTGCTCCCGAAAATCCGCGAAATCTGTTCGAGCATTGAGAGCGATGCCAAGGTCATTGCCCCCGCGCCCAAACACTACGGCAAGAACGGCCAGCGCGTCTACACGCTCGAAAACCTCGGCTGTGCCCACTGCGCCGCCAAGATGCAGCACCAGATCAGCCAGCTCGACGGCATTGACGACTGTGTGCTCGTCTACGAAACCAAGCAGCTGCGCGTCAAGGGCGAAAACCCGGACGCCCTGCTCCCGAAAATCCGCGAAATCTGCTCGAATATCGAGAGCGAGGTCAAGGTCATCGCCCCCGAGGAGGAGCAGGAGGACGAGAAAGACGGTCACCCTCTCGCGGAAATGCTGAGCGGCGCGGCGCTCTTTGTCGCGGGTCTGGTCATTCCGGTGACGGCGGTCAAAATCGTTCTGATGGTCGCGGCGTATCTGCTGCTCGGCCGCCACGTTCTGCTGACGGCGGTCAAGAACATCGGCCGCGGACAGGTATTCGACGAAAACTTCCTGATGGCGGTCGCGACCATCGGCGCATGGGCGGTCGGCTCGTTCGATGAGGCAGTCGGCGTCATGCTGTTCTACCGCGTCGGTGAATACTTCGAGGACCGCGCCGTAGACCGCTCCCGCAAGCAGATCATGGACGCCATCGACCTGCGTCCCGAAACCGTGAACCTCGTAAAGCCGGACGGCAGCGTTGAAGTTCTCCCTGCGGAGCAAGCCGAAGTCGGCGACCTCGTTCTCGTCCGTCCGGGCGACCGCGTACCGCTTGACGGCGAGGTTGCCGAGGGCGAGACCCGTCTGGATACCTCGGCTGTCACCGGCGAGCCGGTTCCGATCCGCGTTTCGACCGGCGACTCGGTCATTTCCGGCTGCGTCAACACGGACGGCGCGGTAAAGATCCGCGTCACCCACGTGCTCGCGGAGAGCATGGTGCAGCGCATTCTGGACAGCGTGGAGAACGCTGCGGCCCGCAAGCCGAAAATCGACCGCTTCATCACCCGTTTCTCCCGCGTCTATACCCCGGCCGTGGTGCTCATTGCCCTGCTGACCGCCATCGTCCCGAGTCTTGTCACCGGCGACTGGCACAAGTGGGTCTACACCGCGATGACCTTCCTCGTTATCTCCTGCCCGTGCGCACTGGTGCTCAGCGTGCCGCTGACCTACTTTTCCGGCATCGGCGCCGGCTCCAAGCGCGGCATTCTGTTCAAGGGCGGCGCGTCGCTTGAGGCGCTGAACAACGTCAAGACCATCGTCATGGACAAGACCGGCACCATCACCAAGGGCAACTTTGTCGTACAGCACATCGTTCCGGCGGCAGGCGTTCCGCTCGACGAGGGGCAGCTGCTCTGGCTCGCCGCCATGTGCGAGGGCGCGTCCACCCACCCGATTGCCCGCTCCATCCTCACCGCATACGAGGAAAAGGGCACGGCGGCCGGAAGCGGAACGGTCGAAAACATCCGCGAACAGGCCGGCGAGGGCGTTGAAGCAACGCTCGAGGGCAAAAAGCTGCTCTGCGGCAACGTAAAGCTCATGAACCGCAACGGCATCGACCTTTCCGGCTACCACGGCACGCCGGGCAGCACCGAGGTGCTTCTTGCGCTGAGCGGCCGCTTCCTCGGCCATATCGACATCGCGGACACGGTAAAGCCGGACGCCAAGCAGGCCATCGGCCGCATGAAGGCACAGGGCCTTACGACCGCCATGCTGACCGGCGACGGTCAGGCAAGCGCGGACGCCGTGGCGCAGGCGGTCGGCATCGATGAGGTACACGCGCAGCTGCTGCCGCAGGATAAGCTGAGCGCGCTCGGCAAAATCCGCGGCAAGAACGGCGCGGTCATGTTCGTCGGCGACGGCATCAACGATGCTCCCGTACTTGCGGGCGCGGACGTCGGCGCGGCGATGGGCAGCGGCGCCGATGCAGCTATCGAGGCGGCGGATGTCGTGTTCATGAAGGCCGACCTCAGCTCCATCCCGGCCTCGGTCAATATCGCACGCAGCGCGAATATCGTTTCCAAGGAGAACATCATCTTCGCGCTCGCGGTAAAGCTGCTCGTCATGGTGCTCGGCCTTACCAATCACGCCTCCATGTGGCTCGCGGTGTTCGCAGATACCGGCGTCGCCATGCTGTGCGTGCTCAACTCGGTTCGTATGCTCTACAAGAACTTCGACCGTTAAAAAAAGACCACATCACTTTTACTCTTTCGCCTGCCGGGTTCGCCCCGGCAGGTATTTTTTTTGCCCGAAGCAGTGTTTTCCACATGAAAAAACCGCCCCGAAGGGCGGTTCAGTCTGTCGATAAAGTCAATTTTTCGAGAATGCAGTGTTTCGCGCGGGAGCGCGCATGAAATAGATTTTGCAGCGCAAAATCATAAAAACCGGGAGCATGTATCACGGTTTTTATACTCTCAGAGGGAGAAAGTTTCCGCATGGGAACTTTCGGACGTCCGTGTTTTGCGAAGTCAAAACACAACTTGTCGGAAAAACGAAGTTTTTCGACAGGCTCAAGGCTCCCCATTGGGGAGCCTTTGCTTTATTTACTGCATTATTTTTTCATGTACGTAACGTGCGAAACCGTTGTGCCGGCCGGGACGCGCAGCGTGATCGTCATCGCGTTCTCGGTGTCGCCGAGGTCGTGCACCGGCTGGGTGCTCTTGCCCGAGGCATCCAGTGCAACTGCGGTGTCGCCCACAGCGGCCTCCACGGACGCGCTGCTCTGGACGGTGAGGTCATAGTCGCCGTCGGTCTTGATAACGGCCGCAAACGTTACCACGCTGTCGGTATCGGCGGTAAACGCGCCGTTTTCGCCCCATGTCACGCTGCCCTCCTGCACGGTCGCGCAGTCCGGAACGCCGTTGCCGTCTGCGTCCGGCAGATACGCCGTATCCAGACCGAGCGTCGAGAAGGTCGTCAGCGCCTCCACGACGTCATACGGGTCGAGCGCGTTGACTGCGAGCAGCTTGTTGAGGAACGAGTTGTTCGCGTCGGTCAGCAGAACATCGTCCAGCTGGTCGGCGTTGACCTGACAGAGCGTTTCGTAGCCGTTGACCATACGCTTGACGTAGGTATCGTCCTGAAGCCACTGCGCCGCGCCGATGCTGCTGCCGACCGGGTCGATCATCTGCTCGTACAGGTCGAACATCTTCTGCCATACCGAGGCGTTCGCGCGGGTGTACTTCGCGCCGCGGTCGAGCTGGTCGAGCGCCTTCGTGTAGTCGCCCACGCTTGCGTAATACTGCGCGAGCGGAATGGAAATCGCGTTGGACTCCACGTGGGAGAGGTCGGCGGCGTAGCGCGACGCCACGTCCTCCTCATTGCCGCCCGAAATCAGATAGGACAGCTTGTAGTCGTTGGTTTCGAACGGGTCGATGGACGCGCACTGCTTGAGGTCGTCAAGCGTCAGCGAGTCGCTCGAGAACTTGCTCTGCGCGATCAGGTTCAGGCTGATGAGCACGATGAATACCGCCGAGACCGCCGTAACCGGCCAGCGCACCGCGCCGCCCTTGTTCTTCTCCGGCGTTTTCAGCTTGAGACAGTCGCCGCAGTGCAGCGTCACGAGCGCGAGCACCGCGAAGAACGTCGGCAGGCAGCAGCCGACCGACCAGGTAACGTCGCTGATGGCCTGACCGAACATCTGGAGCACGCACGCGCCGAGAAGCATGACGATGAGCGGCTTCTCCTTGCGGCTCTTGACGAGCGCCCAGACAGAGGTGCCGAGCATCGCGAGGAAGGCGGCCAGACCCAGAATGCCGAGGTCACAGAGCGCCTCAACGTAGTGGTTGTGCGCATACTTGGTTTCGTAGTAGTAGTCCTGCACCGAAACGACACCGTTCTCGAAGCCGCCAAGGCCGCGGCCGAATACCGGCGAGGTCTTCCACAGCTTGATGGCGTCCTGACGGTAAACGCCGCGCTGTACGACGTTGCCGTTCGCGGTCAGGTCCTGAATACGGTCCGCAACGAACGCCGGGAGCAGCTTGTAGCCGAGCTTGACGCTGCCGTCCTTCGCGCCGGTGTAGTCCGCCGCCGAGAGAGTCGCGCCCGGCTCACCGCCGAAGTAGAAGAACACGAGCTTGCTGTCCTCGGGGACGGTAAAGGTCACGGGAGCGTCAGACGCGCCGTTTATCAGGTCGGTTTCGTTGTTCTGAACCAGGTTGTTGGTGTTTTTATAGGTGATGCGGACGGTTGCGGACGGGTCAGCCTGCATGGAGAGCGTGTAGTCGCCCGCCGGCAGGTCGAGCGCACGGCGGAACTCGCTCTCGGTGCCGAAGGTGTACGAGCCGGTGACATTCAGCGCCGCCGCCAGATAAACGGCTGCAAGCACCACGATGGCTACGATAAGACCGATGAGCAGCTTTCCCTTGTCCGCCAGACGCGCAACCAGCTTTTCGCGCACGAAAATCTCGAGTACGCACGCGGCGGCGCAGCCGGCAATCAGCATGATGATCGGCAGGAACGAGCCGGTCACATCATCGCCGAAGCCCTTGACCGATACCGCGCCGACAATCAGTGCGACAACAGCCGTCTGCACGAGCAGCAGGAACAGGTCCATGCGCTTGTCCGACGGGCTGAGCACGAGCATCGCAAGGCACGCCACGACGAACACGCCGAGCGAACCCATCGAAAACGCCAGCAGATAGGAAACCGCATTCACCATCAGCAGAACTGTGCACAGGATTTTCTGGCTGCGGCTCGCGGCAGTGATCACGAGCCAGAGCGACAGCAGGCACGCAATCGACATCAGGCCCGCGTAGGTGTTCGGGTTGCCGAGAATGGTATTCAGACGGGAATAGAAGTACGCGCCGGTGTTGCCGTAGCCCGCGCCGACCGCCTCCATGATGACGCGCACCGGGCGCATCAGGATGTTGCAGGACGCAGCGTCAATCGACAGCAGACCGACCGGAGCGGCGGCCGCCGCAATCGTTCCGGCTGCGCGGCGGAAGGCGATTTTTCCGTCCTTCGAGAACAGAACAATGCACAGATACACCGCAAAGGACGCGAGAAGCACCGCAAACTGCGCTATCGCAAACTTGCGCGAACGGGCGTAGAGCGTTGAGGCCGCCGAGAGCAGCATATACGCCGAAAGCGCGAACGCCGGCGGCGTCATCAGGCGCTTTACCTTGTCCTTGCCCGCGAACAGCATCACGCACAGCGTGCCGACCGTGCAGAGCACGCCGACCATCTTCTGCGTAAAGTAGCTGCCGTTGTTGTCAAAGCAGGTAATGATCCACAGCGCGATTGCCGCCATGGTGTAGAGTCCCCAGCGGGCATTGCTCGGCGCGGCCGCTTTCACCTGCGTACCGCCCTTCGCCTGTCCGCCTTTCGGCTGAGCCGGTTTCTGTTTCATCGTTTTTCCTCCTCGAATGCACCGTCCGTCTTGCCGGTCAGCGCCTCATAATATAGTCTGGTGAGTGCCGGAAACACGGTGTCTATGCCGTATTTCTGCACATTTTTCTCCGCTTTTTCGCCGTAGGTGCGGCGCACGGTGTCGCTTTCCATGACGCGCACGGCGCGGCAGAACGCCTGCCGGTCGTCGTAAGGGTAAAGCTCGCCGGTCACACCCTGCTGCACAAGATCCTCGTGCCCCTTAACGTTTGTCAGTATCGCGGGCAGGCCGCACGCCATCGCCTCCATGACGTTGAAGGGCAGTCCCTCGCTGCGGCTCGACGACACACAGACATCGGCGGCGCGGTAATAGTTTTCCATATCGCTCACGAACCCCGGGAACCGCACACGGCGGCTCAGGTCGAGCCGTTCCGTGAGCGCCCTGCACTCGTCGAGCAGCGCCCCCCGTCCGGGAAGCAGCAGCACGACCCGCTCGGGCAGGTCGGTCATGGCCTCAATGAGCATGCTCTGGTGCTTGCGGCCGGAGAACTCCGCCGCGTAAATGAGCACCAGCTGATTGTCTTTCAGCGCCAGCTGGCGGCGCAGCCATGCGCGTTCCTCCGCTGCCGGCGGCTTGAAGCGTTCCAGGTCGATGCCCATGCCGTCGGTCTGCACGATGCGGCGGCCGAGATGATACTGCCGCGCGATGCGCTCGTCCTGCCGGTTCATGGTCAGAAGCCAGTCGGTCACGGACGCGGTCATGCGCTCCGCCGCAAGCAGAAGCTCGCGTTTGAGTCCCGGCGTGTCGCGGTCGAACAGATAGCCGTGCGCGGTATTCATCACGACCGGCCGCTTCCTGCCGCAGAGCATGACGGCGAGCCGGGTAAAAAACGCCGCGAGCGAGGTGTGAACGCTTATCATGTCGTACTGCTCCTCGCGTATCAGGCGGCGCAGCTGCACAACTGCCGCGAAATTGCGCGGCGAAAACATACTTTTTTCGAACGAAACCGGAATATACCGCGACACGCCCGGCAGCTCGACCTGTTTTCCGCCTGCCGCCGCGTGAACGATCACGCCCTGCTCCGCCAGCCACGACAGGTACGGCTTATGAAAAGATGCCAGATGGCCGAAGGTCGAGGCCGCATACAGCACCTTTCTGCTGTTTTTCAAGTGTTATCTCACCACCGTCAATAAAAAAGCGCAGGCAAATCTACCTGCAAACAAAAATACGCCGCACCTGTTTTTCGCGTCATGCGCGGCATTTCAGAGTTCTTCCATGTTACCCTAAAAATTTTACCCCACGGCCTATACATTGTCAAGGTTATGATGGAAATTTCGTGCATTTTGTGATAGAATAAAGACGATACCGCATTATCGAACCAGACGATTTCATGATACGGTGCTGCATTCACTATAATTTTCAAAGCTCAGGAGGCCGCAAGATTGATTAAGGAAAATCAGCGCGCGCTCAACCAGATCAACGGTCTGACCGATGCGCTTATTCTTTTCCCCTGTATGGCGCTTGCCTACTTTATCCGTTTTGACCTGTTCCGGGGCATCCCCGGCCATGTGAACCTTTCCTATTATATGATAACCGTGCTGTGCATGGCGCCGCTGTTCTGGCTGATGTACGGCCTGATGGGGCTGTACGACTCATTCCGCTCGAAGAACTTCCTGCGCGAGTTCAGCCTGCTGCTGCGGAGCAACGTTATCCTGTTCGGCGTGCTGCTCGCGTTTCTGTTCGTCTGCAAGCAGTTTCATCTGTCCCGATGGACGCTTTTCGTCTTTTTCGTGCTCGCGACCGTGTCCATCGCGTTCAAGCGGCTGGCGCTGCGGCGTATCCTGCGGCGGTTCCGCGAGCGCGGCTACAATCTGAAGCACGTGCTTCTGGTCGGCTGCGGCGAACAGGCGCAGGCCTACTGCCGCGCTGTGCAGGCCGACCGCACGCTCGGCTTCTGCATCGACCACTACCTCGCGCCGCGCGACTGCCTGCCTGGCATCTCCTACCTCGGCACCTACGACGCCATCGGCAACGTCCTCGACCGGCAGAACCCCGATGAAGTCGTCATTGCGCTCGAAGCGGACGAGTATACATACCTCCAGAGCATCATTGCGAGCAGCGAGAAAAACGGCGTCAAGGTTTCGCTTATCCCCTTCTACAACAAATTCATGCCGTCGCGCCCGTCGATTGACGAAATCGGCGACGTTTCGCTCGTCAATCTGCGCCATATCCCGCTCGACAACATCGGCAACGCCTTTCTCAAACGCGCCATGGACATCGTCGGCTCGCTGATACTGATCATCTGCACCTCGCCGCTCATGCTGTTCGCGGCGGTCGGCGTCAAGCTGTCCTCTCCCGGACCCATCCTGTTCAGGCAGGAGCGCGTCGGACTGAATAAAAAGCCGTTTTATATGTATAAGTTCCGCTCGATGCGCGTAAACGACCGCCAGGCGACCGGCTGGAGCACCAATTCCGACCCGCGCAAGACCAAATTCGGCTCGTTCATCCGCAAATTCTCGATTGACGAGCTGCCGCAGTTCTTCAACGTCCTCAAGGGCGACATGAGCCTTGTCGGACCGCGCCCCGAGCTTCCCTTCTTCGTCAACCAGTTCAAGGAGAGCATTCCGCTCTACATGGTCAAGCATCAGGTCCGTCCCGGCATCACCGGTTGGGCGCAGGTGAACGGCTTCCGCGGCGACACCTCCATTCAGGGGCGCATTGAACATGATATTTATTATATCGAAAACTGGACGCTGCTGTTCGACATTAAAATCCTCTTTATGACAATATTCAAGTTCAGCAACAGCGAAACCATTGTAAAGTAAAACAATCGCAGAATAAAGAAAAGAGCTGCTTCTCTGTAAGGAAACAGCTCTTTTTTCATGTCTTATTTGAAAAACGACGCAACAAAATCATAGAAACCGTCCGGCGTGGTGACTGTGCTGCCGGTAGCGGCTCTGTCCGTGCTGACGAAGCCGACATTGCCTTCGGCAAGGCCGATGACGCGGTCGGTAAACAGCACGTAATACGTGCAGATCGGCGCATCGCCCTGCGCTGCGGCATAGGCGGACGCATTATCGCGGTACTCGCCGAGTTTGTCGGTCAGGTAGCCGTCCGGCGCCTTGAGGTAGCGCAGCTGAGACGCCGTGCTCTGCACCACGTAGACGCCGTCCGTAAGCTGCGGAATAAGGTCTGCGATGGTGTTGGTGTCCGCGACCGTCGCGTCGGGCAGCGCGCTCGTCATGCTCGCGGTGAGCGTGTCGATCTGCTGCTGAAGCGAGGTGACCTGCGCAGAAAGCGCCTGCTTGTCCTGATTTAATGTATCGATCTGGCCGTTCAGGTCCTTGATTTTGCCGCCGCGCGACATAAACAGGCCGAAGAACAGCAGGGCGATGACGAAAAACGCAAGAACTGCGCCGCAGAGCGCCGCGCGGTAATTCAGGCCGCTCTTTCTGCCCGCCGGGCGCTGCATCTTTCCGCGCATCGGACGGCCGCTCGCCATGCGGATGCCGGGACGCGGGACTCGGTCCCGTTGGGACGATGCCGGGTCATCCGGAATGTCGTCCGTGCCCGCAGGCTCGGTGCGCGAAAAGCGGCTGAGCAACTCGTCGTCGCTGTACGAACCGTTTCGCTCGTTATAATCCATGTTCATTCCTCCTGCTGTGGGGTCGCGCCGCCTTACTTGGAGGGGTTCTCGATGACATCGACCGTACCGTCAGAGTGGCCAACGATCATGCGCTTGCACATGTTGATGAACAGACCGTGCTCCAGAACGCCGAGCATGCCGGTCAGCTTGGAGTAGACATCCTGAATGTCAAAGCCTGCGCCGAGGTGCAGGTCAGCGATGAAATTGCCGTTGTCGGTGACGAAAGTCTTGCCGTCGCGGACGCGGAGAACCGGATTCCAGCCGTAAGCCGCCATGCGCTCCATAGCCTGCTTGGAGCCGTACTGCGCGATCTCAACCGGCAGATGGAATGCGCCGATCTTGTCAACCAGCTTGGACTCGTCCATGATCCAGATAACTTCCTTCGCCATGGAAGCAACGACCTTCTCGCGGTAGAGTGCGCCGCCGCCGCCCTTGATGGCGTTGAACTGCGGGTCGATCTCGTCTACGCCGTCGATTGCCAGATCTACGTGGTCGAGCTCGTCGATGGTCAGCAGCGGAATGCCCAGCTCACGGGCCTGCGCCTCGGTAGCCTTGGAGGTCGGGATTGCCTGAATCTTCAGACCGTTCTTGACCATTTCGCCGACTGCATTGACCATGTGGTATGCGGTGGAACCGGTACCCAGACCGACTACCATGCCGTCCTTTACATAAGTGGCAGCCTTATCGCCTGCAAGTTTTTTCATATCCATTGTATTTCGTCCTCCCCAGATTGTTATCCCCTGTGACGGGTGTTTGATACGGGTAACTATTCATCATTTATTATAAGATGAAACCGGATAAAGGTCAAGGGCAACACCGCACAATTAAAGCTGCGGCGCTTTGCGGAAATTTCGCGGCCCGGCGTCCGGCTGCTTGGAGCGCCCGATTTGTTGA
>OOCB01003339.1_pt1 | contig 15878 bp, 13 predicted proteins | sample 1671351 | NCBI WGS metagenome assembly OOCB01 (sample SAMN06348148, study PRJEB24527) | human gut metagenome | biome: human gut; feature: ankylosing spondylitis patient; material: feces | host: Homo sapiens | place: China | collected 2015-10
CCGCCATTCTGCGGATTCCTGCCGCCGGTAACCGTACCGTTTTTCACGGTAACCTGCGGTTTATCACCGGAAATGGTCACAACCGCCGCATTTGCATCACCCGACAGCGTAAACCCGCCGAGGTTGAGCGTCAGAGACTTATTGATGGTGATATTCTCCGTAACATCACGGAGCAGAACGATGGATTCGCTACCGTCTGCTGCAGCAATCGCGGCAGCAACAGTCGGATACTCGTTCTCGCCGATCTTTGCAGCGTTTTTCGGTGCTTCCGGTTTTGTCGGAGTTTCCGATTCTGTCGGGTTCTCCGATTCTGCCGGAGTCTTCGATGTGGATGTGCTGTCTCCTGCAGTGGTGTTCTCATCTGCAGGTTTTACGTCCTTAGAAGACTGGCCTTCCGTCTTAGGCGCTTCGGAGCTTGTGTCCTTCGGAGACTGACCTTCCGTCTTAAGCGCTTCGGAGTTTGTGTCCCCAGAAGACTGACCGTCCGTCTGAGACACTGTGGGATTTGCGTTTGTTTCATTTTGAGCAGCAGACTGAACCTGCTCCTGCGTTGTCATTTCTTTCTGCTCCGTTTCATCCGCTGCAAATGCGAACGGAGACATCGTCAGCATCATGGATGCCGCCAGAATGCTGGCTAAGAATCGATTATTTTTTCCTGTTTTCATCATGAAAACCCCTCCTTCAATAGTAAAAGACTACTATGAAGAAGCTGCATTAGGAAACCGGCTGCCATGCGGAATACCTTCCGTTTAGGCCCTTGGCTTTGCGAGACCGGCTTTCACCGGTGGTGCCCTTGTCTGTACAACTTACTCCTTACCGAGTAGCACAGATGGTTGGTTCTTTTTGAAATGGCTGTTGGCAACGCAGAATGGTTGTTCAGTCTCCAAATAAAATACCCCCTTTACAGCGCGCATAGCTCTGCAAGGGGGTAACAAAGTACCTTTGGCAACCGGCTGCCATGCGGAGAGGAAAAATCTCCGTTTAGGCCCATCTGGCTTTGCGACACCGGTTTTCACCGGCTGTGCCTTTGTCTGTACCTGTATCCCTTTACGGAAGTCATGCACAGAATTTTACGATCTTTTCTGTCGGCAGGCACGCCGGACTGCATACCCAGTCCTTTGCCTGCGCAGGACAGAAATCCTCCGGATCCTCTTCTTCAGTATACCATAAATGCCCGCGAACAACAAGCAAATACTGTAAAAACCGAAGATGGATTTCAATCCGGAATCGTTTTTTTATGCAATAAATCGCCGCTGATTGGACATAAACATATTCAATCAGGACCATTTGCATACGAAATAAAATGGAAACGTGTTAAGCCGCAGCTACTGCAAGTGCATCGCTGGTATTGGTGTAGGTCAGCGGAGATACACAGTCATGCAGGGTTTTTGCGTTCTTCACGCTGCGGGTAACCGCGTAGGTCAGGTCGATCTGATACCACTTGCCGTTCAGGTTTACCTTGTTCCAAGCGTGGTAGCTGGAGCCGGCGTAGCCCTTGGTCAGTGCACACGGGATGCCCTGGCTGCGGCACATTGCTGCAAACAGCGAGGAAAAATCGTAGCAGATACCGGTGGTACCCTTCAGGGTAGCGGCGGTATCCGGGATGTACTTGGTGATCTTGCCGTTGGTGATCTCTTTCGCCAGCTTGTTATCATATGTATAACGGCTTGCCATGTAGTTGTAGATGGCGATAATCTTAGCCTCATCGGTCTTGGCGTTCTTGCAGAGCTCAGCAGCCTTAGCGGATACCGTGTCGCCCTTGGAGAACTGAACCTCGGAAGTGGAGACCAGATACGGAGCGTAGCTGTCCTTAACGGTTACGTTCATGGACTTGGACTCGACCTGCTGATAGGACGTACCGGAAACGTTGCGGTACAGCGTTACGGTGTACTTGCCGTTGCCCTTATCGAGAGAGAAGGAAGCATCCTTGCCGCTCGGGCAATCATAGAACACGGTCTTGCCGCCGTTGTACTGAATACCAACCTTGAGCCTTGCACTCGAGGAGTAGTTTACGGTAACATAACCGTGGGTGGAATTACTCATATCCACAACATCATTTACTGCTGCTGCGGTAACGCCCATCGAGAGGGCAGCTGCTGCAAAAACTGCGCATACAACACGAAAAAGCCGCTTCATATCCGGCGATCTCCTTTCGGTAACTGGCTGCCAGCCCTCTCGATGAGGGGTAAGGCCCTATAGCTTTGCGTCGCCACCTTTCGGTGGGTTTGCTATTATCGTTTGAGATGCGGTCAAAGCGACTGCATCATCTTCTTTTATTCACACTATAGCGCATCTATCGTGTTTTGTCAACAGGGTTTTACAAAAAAAGAAGAAATTATGACCCATTGCCGCAGTTTTACCGAAAATATGACATTTTTCCCGATTTCCCCGCTCTTATTGCAGCGGTTTGTCCGGGAATGCAGCTCGCTCCAAAGCGTGAGATGGCGGCAAAAAAATCGGTAAACAGACGGCGGCAGGGGTATTCCCCCGCCGCCGCTTTCCATCGGTTGATTTGCTTATTTGCTGCCGTACAGTCTGTACAGGAACGTAACGATCTGTGCTCTCGTGCAGTTGTTATGCGGACCGAACAGACCGTTTCCGATGCCGTCGGTGATGCCCTTCTGCTCTGCCCATGCTGCCGCATCGGCGTAGTATGCATCGGCAGGTACATCGGTGAAGGCCGCGCTGCCGCTAACCGCCGGACTGCCTGCCGCACGGTACAGGAGCGCTGCGCCTTGTGCTCTCGTGCAGATGGTGCCGGGTGCAAACGTTGTATCGCTCGTGCCCTCGGTAATGCCATTCTCAACCGCCCACGCAACCGCCTTGGCGTAGTATGCATCTGCCGGAACATCCGCGAAGCTGCTCAGCGCCTTCGGTTCAGGCGAACCCGCCGCGCGCCACAGGAAAGTGACGATCTGCGCTCTGGTGCAGGCAGCGTTCGGAGCGAACAGCGTGTCGCTCATACCGCCGGTAATGCCCTTCTGCGCCGCCCAGAGGACTGCATCGTAGTAGTAATCCTCCGCGTGCACGTCGGTGAAGAAGTTGAGCATGGTGTTGTCATCCATAAAGACCGCCTTCACCGTGACCTTGCCCGCCGGCATGACAAAGGTGTACCTGCCGCCGCCCTTGTCGGTCAGTTCGAGTGCCTTGCCGTCCTTGTCCAGCACGGTCAGACTTTCAAAGGTGTAGCCCTTGTCGGGGGTTGCCGTGATGATCACAGTGTCGCCCTTGGATGCGGATTTGGGAGATACGGTGACAGTGCCGTGCTTTACATCATCTACAGATACCGAATAGCTGGGTGCGGAGAAGCCGCCGCCTCCTCCGCCACCGCCGCCGCCGGAGGAACCGCCGCCGGAGGTAGAGTCTGTGATGCGAATGATAATCTTCTTTTCCACGATCACATTGGTGTCTGCGTTGACCGCAGCACAGATCAGGGTCATCGTGCCATCCTGATCACCAAAGCTGAGTGTATTTCCGCTGATAACAGCGTGCGTATCATTCTTTTCCAGCGTCCATCGTACAGAAGCCGGATAGGCCTCCAGCTCTTCCGGAGTAAAGGCCTTGCCGAACTGATCGAGCGTCGTTACCTTAACTGCAGACAGATCCAGCGTAGTGTTTTTCCGAACGGACGACGGAATTCCGTCTGCGGTAATCGCAGTCAGCCGTCTCGGGGCATTGACCGTCAGCGTAATGTGGTTACTCTCGATGTCGCCGAAACGGGCATAGATCTCGGTAGAATCTTCTTTCAGTGCCTTGAGTGTTCCGTTTTCGAGTGAAACCACATCCGGCTTGGAGCTAACCCATTCAAAGCTGCCGCCGGTCATTTCTCTGCCATACTGATCGTAGCCGGCAGCGGTAAACTGATCTGCAAGAACCGCATTTTCATCCAGCCGCAGGACAAAACCGTCCTTCATGTCGGCGCGGATTGTCTTGAGGGTCGGCTGCTGCTCGACCTTAACAACGACATTCTTTGCAGTCTTGCCGGCAGAGGCAGAGGAGGCTTCCAGAATCACATCCGCATAGGAGGCATCCGGGACACTGCCAACCGCAACGAGCAGTTTTCCGTTTTCAATCGTGGCATTGGTCTGATTGGTGTCTGCCAGCGTCCACTCGATGTCCGACGGAATTCCACAGGGATTGCCGTGCTGATCGCGCGCCTGCAGCGGAATGCGGGACAGATCATACTCTGCGCCCTCTACTGCGGCGGGAGCGCCGTCATTATAATACAGCTCATTCAGATACGGCTTTGCCGTCACCTGTACGGGCAGCGGCTGTGCCGTCCGATAGACCGTTTCGCCCTGCTCGTCCTGTCCGACCGGATAATACAGGGTAACCGTATCCGTGCCGACTACAAGACCGGTGATTACGCTGCCGCTGATTTCGGCATAGCCCTTGTCCGTGGCAAGCCGCCACTTGAACAGGCCATCGTCAAGCGTCATGTTCTCGCCATACTGATCCTTGGCCTCCACATCGAGCGTGCTCAGGTCAAAGGTGTTCGCCGTATCGTCGTTATAGATGAGATTGGGAATCGTGCCGTTCACGGTCAGCGTATCGAGCTGCCGTTCGGGCAGAACCTGCAGCGGTACACGGTTGGATTCCGTGCCGTTCACTACAGCATAGATCTGATAGGTTCCCGGTGCGGTAAACTCGATGCTACCCGTGGTTTCGTCAACCGTAATGTCATCGTTTGCTTCTGCATACCACTTGACCTTGCCGGTTACATCAAAATCGTTGCCGTCCTCGTCCAGAGCGGTCACAGTCAGTGCGGAAACATCGGCGGTGTTGCTGCCGTCGTTGAAGTAGAACGGCTCAAAGCTGCCCTCTACCGTAACCGAGGAAAGCACAACGGGCAGGATGGTCAGTTCAATCCGCTCGCTGTTGAAATTATCCGTTGTTTCGATCGTATCCTTCGGCTGATAGCGCAGGAACAGCTGTGCTCCGTCATTCGGCTTGAGCGCCTTGAGAACAGGGTAGCCATTGCGGTTTGTCGTGACCTCGGCATACTCCGAAGCGTCGTTCAAACCTTCGTCCACAACCGTCCATTCGCCGCTCAGGCGGGGATTGAAGCCGTACCAGTCCACGTCGTGTTCGTTTTTCGCCTCGACCTTGATGCTGTCCAGACGCAGGCTTTGCTGCTCGTACAGAGAAACCTGTTCGGTATCAGGCACCAGACGATCGAGTGCATAGATTGGGTACACCTTCTGCGGGGTGATGACGGTGTTCTTAGATGTATAGTGGAACGAACCGAAGTACGGTGCAACCGGCTGACCGGAGCACAGCTGATCGGCTGCCGTCTTGAATTCGCCCTGATACAGGCTGTTCATATCCAGACCGTCGGGGTCGTAGCCGGAGACAGTCCGGTTCTGGATGCGGGCATCCAGATCCTCGATCGCACTTCTGCCGTTCCGGCCGAAGGTATACTGCTTAAACTCCCGTCCTTTCCAGCTGTCCACCGAGACACCATTCCCCTTGGTTCGATGATAACCAGTAACCGAGAGGAGCATGGTCTTATACTTGATGTACACCGCGCCGGTATAGGGGATGGTCGTTTGCAGGTCGGTCACATCGACATTGATGTCAATGCCCGTATGTGCCGGCAGCGGTACGGAGATGGTATCCGTAATAGACTGTGCGTAGGACTCTTCCTTGCTGCTCTCGTAGGTCTTTTCCATGCCATAGGAGTAGGAAAAGCTCTGCTCTACCTTGGCAGTGGGCGAAAGCGCGGCCAGAACGGGCACGCTGAATTCGACGCCTACCGTGGTCTCCTCGGTCCAGTTTTGTGAATAGGTATTGGAGACTGTGGTCGAGGTAGTAGTGCTCTTTTCATAGGTATAGCTTTTTTCGACTGTGTTTTCAAAGTCGTTGCGGTTTTCCGCCGTTACCTTGTAGCTGTCCGAGCTGCCGCCCAGATTAAACTGGTAGCCCTTCTGCTCGAGCAACGCCGTTGTGTCATCCGCCTCGATGGAAGGCGTTTCAAACCGGTTCGCAATGCCTTGAATTTCAAAGTCGTAGAACGCCTGCACATAGTAGCCGTAGCCGGTACTTACATAAGAGTGATGGTCATCGCGTTCCCTCTCCGCTCTGGTAGAGACATAATAAACCGGGGTTTCTTCTTCCGGAAGGCTGTTCAAAACACCCGAGCCGTTCAGAACCGCGCTCTGGTCAACAACGCTTCTGACAGCATCCCGCAGACCCTTAGCTGTATACTGTACCTTCGCATAATCTGCCGCAGTCAGAGCGGTATACGGCTCATGATAGCCGTGTTCATTGGTGTCGTTATAGTATGTTTTGGGCAGGACATTGTTCGCGATTGCCGCCCACTTCTCCGCAAATTTGGGATTCTGGATCATCTCCTGCAAAATCTGCTCCTGTGTGCTCGGCAGATTGTAGGTGTCCGAGGCATCAAAGATCTCCCAGTCGTTTTTTGCCGTCACGGCTGCCCCGGCTGTTGGGGGCAGCACCCCTATACACATCGCCACCGCCAGCAGGCTGCACAAACCTCGCCGTCGTATCATCTGCTTTTTACTCATACCATTTTCCTCCTTTTCTGTGTCAGTGTTCCTGCTCGGCCATGGAAAACAGCTCGTTATGGCTCATCTCCACATCGCCGAAGCGGACAAAAATGCCGTTCGTCACCGCGCTGTTCCACACCTGCGGGTCGGAAAGTGACCGGAATCGGAATTTATCCAGATAGGGCTTCATATCCAGCAGCAGGCGGCTGCCGGAGATAAAATCGACCTGCAGAACGTGGTCGGTCAGCGGCTTGACCGACTGAATGTATTTCCGGTCCAAATGCGTACCTCCTCTCGCCTACACAAAATGAAAGGTTCACCGTACCTATAGGATACGGTGAACCTTTCAAAAAAACCATTCACAAGTTGTTAGTTTTTATCCGCAAGCAGGTCGAGCAGCAGCTTGCGCTTTGCGCGCGGCTCTCCTGCTATCTGCAGTTTGGTGTAAATTTGATTCACATACTGCCGGATACTGCCCTCGGACAGATACAGCTTTTCCGCGATCTCACGGTTGTTCAGCCGCCGTGCCATCAGCCGGACAATCTCATATTCCCGCTCGGTCAGCGCAGACAGAGCTTCCGGACGGTCAAATCCGGCCTTTCGCCGCTCTGCGGCTTCTCCCAGTTCGATGATCTGTGCAACCGTTCCGGTTTGCAGCCGCTCTGTCAGCAATGGCTTGAGATAGCGATAATTCTCCGCAAACGGAATGACAAAGCCATCCGGTTCCGCGTCGGTCAGTGCCTGATCGAGCTGCGCCTGTGCCTCCGCATGCTTGCCCAGCATTTCATACGCCGCTGCCGTCTGGATTCGGATATGCATCGCAACCAGTGCATAGTGCATGCCTTCGCACACAGCAAGCAGTCTTTCGCTCCGGCCAACGACACGGGCGTAGTCGCCCTGTGCCAGACCGACCTGATTTTCGATCATCTCGATCATCGGCTTGCCCGGTGCAAGTGTATGCACGGTTGAAAGCCTGTGCGCGCGGAAAACCTCCGGAATCTTGTCGGTTTTGCCAAGCAAAGCGTAATAATACGCCGCAATCGCGTTCCATAGGTTCAGCCAGGAAGCATTGTGCTGCCGCAGCAGCTCCGCGTGCCGCTCGGCAAGCGTGCAGTGATACTTCATCTCCGCAAACAGCGACAGCCGCCACGCCAGAAAATCACAGCACAGCGCCATATTGGCCTGCCCGTTGTCCTGAATCCGGGCGCACGCACTTTCGAGTTCGATATGTGCATCCGTCAAGCGTCCCTGCAGGAACGCCGCCTCGGCACGCATGATAGTCTCGGCACCCTGACCGTGATTGCCGGTGATTTTATAATAGTGCGGCATGCACTCGTCCATCTCGGCAAGCTCGCTCTGCAGCTCGCCCGGTGCGCGGTAAAACATCATCAGCACGGACGGCGAGCCGAAGGTCCAGCCGCCGCCGGACTGGATGCTGATCGCCTTCCGCGACATCTGCGCGCTGGCACTCCGGTGCAGGCGGCTCATGGCGCTGATATCGTTGTAGCAGAGGAAGCTCATGATCAGGTCGCATTCTCCCCGCAAATCACCTTTTTCCTGTGCGGAAAGCGCTGTATTTTCGGAAATCGCCGTCAGCAGCAGCTCCTTCAGCTCCAGCATTTTCGGGATATTGCGCCAGTTGAACATACTCCGCATCAGCACCAGAATCGCCAGCGGATGGCTTGCGAGCACAGCTGCCGGGCATTCGTCCAGTGCTGCCAGCACTGCCTTCGGGTGCAGCGAGGAAAGCAGAATGCCTGCATCCTTCTGCAGCGTGCGCAGCATCGCATCGTAATCGCCGTTTTGCCGGTACTCGGTCATGGCATGCAGATACAGCCGATGATCCTCATACCAGATGCCGAGCCGCCCGCGGTAGACGGTCTGCCGCTCCTTCGGCATGGACAGGAAGGTGTGCAGCGCGCATTCCTTCATCATGTGATGAAACCGGTAGGTCGCGCCGTCCGGCAGACGCTTGACAAACGCATTCTGCCCGGTCAGCGCGGCAAGCAGGTCCTCGGCGTGCGCGTCTGCCATGACGAACTGCGCCATTTCGACCGTAAATTCGTCGGCAAGTCCCATCACCGCAAGGAATTCCCGCTGTTTTTCGGGCAGCGGATCAATCATCGCAGCCGTAAAGATAGAGGAAATATCCGAATTCGGGTCCGGCAGCACACCGTGCTCGGAAAACATCCGCAGATTCAGATAAACCGCCGAAAACCAGCCCTCGCTGTAATACAGCAGCGTATCTATCTGCTCATCGGAAAGCGCGGTTCCGCACCGATTGGTATAGACCGCCAGCTCGGTATGGTTAAGCCTAAGCTGCGCCGTGCCGATCTGGTACACCTTTCCGCCCAGCCGGACAAGCTCTGCCGCCGGCAGAAACAGGTCACGGCTGGCTAAAATCAGATGAACATTGGGCGGCAGCCGTCCGGCCAGCGCACACAGGAATCCGGGTGCGCGCTTGTCGGTCAGCAGGTGAAAATCGTCAATAAAAATATAGCAGGACTTCTCACCGGTCAGCGAATGACACAGATCGTCGATCAGCAGTCCGCCGCTGGCTCCGTCGGTCGGACAGTCGTACTCCCGCAGAAAGGCAAAGCCTGCACGCGCAAAGGCGTCCTGCACACTTTTCCAGAAAATTGCAAGATTGCCCGAGTACACACTGATGCGCACAATGTACGGCGCTTCGGCTCCGGCACGTTCCGCAAGATACCACTCCACCGCCGTCGTTTTGCCGTAGCCCATGGGTGCAACCACGGTCGTCATGGCACAGCGCGAGATTGGCCGCAGGCTCTCCTGCAGCCGCTCGGATATGTAGATCGTGTTCAGATTCCATTTCGATTTTGGCATGGCGCGCACCTCCGAATACTGTAATGTGCTCTCCTGTCCGTTGTACTGTCTAAATTATACTGAATTTCAGAGCGGGTGTAAACCGTGTATGCTGTTAAGACAGTGCGTATATATGCCCTCAATTTGAGCGTCAAGCCGCTTTTCCAACCGGCAGTGTTACCAGAATAGTCGTTCCCGTATCTGCGCTCTGTTCAACGCGCACTGTGCCGCCATGCAGCCGGACAATCTCCTGCACGAGCGCCAGTCCCAGTCCCACGCCGCCCATTGCGCGGCTGCGCGACTTATCCACGCGGAAAAACGGCTGAAAGATGCTGTCTCGGTACTCCTCGGCAATGCCCGGGCCGGTATCCCGCACGCGGATTGCCGCCTGACCGCCTTCCCGCTCGACAGACACTTCCACCGAGCCGCCCGTGCGGTTGTACTTGATCGCGTTCTCTGTCAAATTGAACAGCAGCCGGTACAGCAGCACATCACTGCCGACAAGCTGCACATTTTCGCCTGTCTGCGTGAGCGTGATGCCGTTTTTCTGCGCCAGCGGCGTCAGATCGACCAGCACTTCCTCGGCCATCGGCGCAAGGTCGATGCAGTCCGTGCGCGGCACGGATTGCAGATCGCTCATTTCCAGCAGCGTGCGTACAAGGGCGCTCAGGCGCTCGAGCTGTTCCTGCTCAAAGCGCAGCAGCGCGGCTGTTTCGGCATCCATCTGCGGATGCTCCGCCGCAAAAAGCTCGAGCCGTGTCTGTATGAGCGCCAGCGGCGTGCGAAGCTCGTGCGCCGCATTGCCGGTGAACTGCCGCTGCGTGTCAAATGACTGCGCCAGACGGTCGAGCATGGCGTTGACCGACCGGCTCAGCTGCCGGAACTCGGCGGTCGTGTCCTCGGACAGGCGGGTGTCGGTCAGGCTTTCCTCATTGATCTGCCCGGTCTGCCGCGCAAAATCGCCCAGCGGCTTGAGCGCCCGTCCGCTGACGAAATACGCGATGACGGCGCTCAGCAGTGTCACCAGCGCGGTGATGCACCAGCCTATGCGCTCGAAACGCACCTTTTCTGCACTCACCTGCTGAGAAAAGCCGCTGAAGAACGCCTGCATATTCTCTTGGGGTATCTCAATGGTCATTTCCTGCTGGTTTCCCGTTTTGTACTCCACCACAAAGCCGTTCAGCGCATCCATGCTGTCCGAGCCGGAGTAAAACAGCAGCAGATTCAGGCTCACGCACGCCGCCGCGATGAGCAGCGCAGTCAATATCGTGATGCGCCACTGCACAGAGATTCGTTTGCTCATTCGCCCGCTCCGATCTCGTAGCCCTGTCCGATCTTATTGCGGATCGGATCGTATCCCAGTGCCGCGCGCAGCTTTTTTCGCAGCGTGGAGATGTGTACGCGGATGGAATTGCTGAAGCTGTCCACACTGCTGTCCCAAACGTGCTCGATGAGCTCCTCCTGACTGACCGGCCGCCCGCGATTGAGCAGCAGATATTCCAGAATGCCGCTCTCCTTGCGCGTGAGCGACAGGGCCTGTCCGTTCGCCGCAGCGGCGCGGCTGCGTGTGTCAAATGTCAGCCCGCCGCACCGCAGGCACACATCCTGCTGGACGAACCGGCGGCGTGTCAGGCTGCGTACCCGCGCCTCCAGCTCCTCCAGATGGAACGGCTTGGACAGATAATCGTTCGCACCGGCATCCAGTCCGTCCACCTTGTCGGAAATTTCGCTTCGCGCCGACAGGATGAGCACGCCGGTTTCCTGATCGTGCTCCCGCAGGGTTCGCAGCACCGTCATACCGCCCACCTTGGGCAGATTAAGGTCGAGCAGCACCAGATCGTATTTTTCTACCGCCAGCAGCTCGAGCGCCGCCTCTCCGTCAAAGCAGGTATCCGCCTCATAGCCGGACAGACGCAGTTTTTTCGCAATATCTTCGCACAGATCACACTCGTCCTCTATCACCAAAAGCCGCATGAGCTTTCCTCCTTTGCATTTTCATACCTTTATTATACCAGACAGAGATAAAATTTGTGTTAACGAAATCTGTTGCAAAAAATTTTTGTTTTTTTAGCACCTTAACACAGATTTTATCTCCCGTGCGCTATACTGGTGTCAATAACTTCGGAGGGGGCATAACGATGCTGAAACGCAGAACCGCCGCCCAGCTTTTCCTGCTGGCAGTCGGCATTGCAATGATTGGGTTCGGCCTGTGGAGAGGCGAAGCCGAAACCGTATTATCAAAGGCGATCCGCCTGTGTATGGAGTGTGTTGGAATTGGATAAGAAAAAAATTCCCCTTTTAGCCCGTTTTCGCGGCTGGATACAGGCAGCAGCCACCCTGCTGACCAATATCCACCTGCCGAATTTTGTACAGGGCAAACTATATCAGGGAAGCGGCAAGACCGTCTGCGTGCCCGGACTCAACTGCTATTCCTGCCCCGGTGCTGCCGGTGCGTGTCCGATTGGCGCCTTTCAGGCAGTCGTCGGCTCGTCGAAGTTCCGGTTTTCGTATTACATCACCGGTATCTTGATCCTGCTCGGCGTGCTGCTCGGACGGTTTATCTGCGGTTTTCTGTGCCCATTCGGCTGGTTTCAGGAGCTGCTGCACAAAATCCCCTCGCCCAAGCTGTCCACCAAAAGGCTGAAGCCGCTCCGCTATGTGAAATATGCGGTGCTGCTGATCATGGTGGTGCTGCTGCCCGTACTTGTCACAAACGAACTCGGCATGGGCGATCCGTTCTTCTGCAAGTACCTGTGTCCGCAGGGCGTGCTCGAGGGCGCGCTGCCGCTGGCGGCGGTCAACTCCGGCATCCGTGCCGCGCTCGGCGCACTGTTTACCTGGAAAGCAGCCGTTCTGCTGACCGTTATCGTGTGTAGCGTGCTGTTTTACCGTCCGTTCTGCAAGTGGCTGTGCCCGCTCGGCGCCTTTTACGCTCTGCTGAACCGCGTTTCACTGTTTCAGATGCAGGTAGATACGCATAAATGCGTATCCTGCGGCGCATGTGCCAAAGCCTGCAAAATGGATGTGGACATCACGAAAAACCCCAATCATGCCGAGTGTATCCGCTGCGGTATGTGCATGAAAGCCTGCCCGACCGATGCTATCTGCTACCGCTACGGTCTGGGCGATAAAACCCAAACGACTGACAAAGGAGAAACTATCTAATGAAAAAGAATCGACTGATCGCATTTGCCCTGTCCGTAAGCCTGCTGCTCGGCGCATCCGCCTGCGGCAAACCGGCAAAAACCGTCTCCGAGCTGATAGCGGAGGAAAACGCCATCCTCGACCAGCACCAGGAACTGTGGACAACGGCTCTGAATTCGCTCGACAAGGATAATCTGAAGCAGAGCACCCAGAGCACCAACTACGCCGATGTACTCGATCTTGCGATTAAAAACGTCAAGGACCAGCTCTCGGACGAGGACTACAAGACGCTGACCGACGATGCCGCTAAGGTCCGCAAGCTGGAGGACCAGCTGCAGGAACTTCCGCCGGAAACAGCAGAGGCAAACACCGCCTCGGCCAGTGATACGTTCCCGTCCTTCGAGGGCAAGGATCTGGACGGCAATGCTGTGGACAGCAGCTTGTTCGCTGACAACGCGTTTACGGTCGTGAATTTCTGGTTCAGCGGATGCAAGCCGTGTGTCGCTGAACTTGGTGATCTGGACAAGCTGAATCAGACTGTCAAGGCGCAGGGCGGCGAGGTTATCGGCATCAATACGGAAACGCTCGATGACAATGCGGATGCCATTGCTACCGCTAAACAGATTCTGCAGACCAAGGGGGCATCCTACCGCAACATTACCTTTGCATCCGGCAGCGAGGCAGGCAAGTTTGCACTGAACATCATGTCATTCCCGACCACCTATGTTATCGACCGAAACGGCAAGATCGTCGGTGAACCGGTACTCGGCGGCATCACGAACGAAAACAGCATGAAGCAGCTGCAGGAGAATATTGACACCGCGATTGCAAACGACGCAAAATAACACCCACGGGTAACGGCCGCTGCAATCTGCATCATAAACATACACAGCGCAGATTGTGCTGAGAAAGGCAACGGAGATTAGCAGGGCCAGGTAAACGTGAACGAAGCCGCAGACGAAAGTCTGCGGCTTCAGCGTGCCTGTGGACATATCCACGAAGATACACACACACCTGTGGATAATTTAAGGGCGGAACTTTTCTTCGTTTCTCCTATATGGTTACTTAGAGCACAAACGCATCGCTCTGCTCGATCTCAATCCCACAGTTCGCGATAACCGTCTGATACTGCGCGTAAACTTTAGCTTCCATGCGCCACGCGATGCCGCATCCGGCGGAAAGCCTGCGCGGCACCGGCATCAGCCGGCCGGCAATACCATTCTGTTTGCAGAATGCTTCCATCTCCATGGCAGCATCGGTGGTGTGGAAGGTGAGCACCTGATACAGCTTTTTCTCTCGCATTACGCCTGAAAAACGATCTCGAAGCACCCGTCCGGACGCACGGTCGTCTGACCGGACCTGTTCTCATACTCGAGCATTTTCTCGATATTCTTGCGGGTGTGCGCCTCGTCACCGAGCACACGGATCAGCTTCCCCGGGTGATCCTGCATCGCGTCCATCGCCAGCAGAACGGCGCCGCCGACCGGCTTGGTCTCATACGCACGGCCAAGCGAGAAACCCTTCTTAAGGAAGAACGAACCGGTTGCTGCACCGCCTGCAAAGCCGATGAGCGCGACCCACGCATTCAAGTCACCGGCAGCCATGCGCAGCACCATGCGGAGCGGACAGCCGAGGAACACGAGTGCGCCGATCATCATCGCAGCGCCCAGAATAAAACGCACCATCGGCGAAGAACCGGCGGTGGACTTATACTCCCTGGTCAGCAGCGCCAGCAGGAACGAGCCGCAGACAAAGCCGACGACCTCCGGGCGGAAATACTGCACCGGAGCCGCTGTATGCAGCTTGAGCGCGCCCGCTGTATCGCGGATAAAGCAGGCAACGCAGATCGCCATGTTGGCAGGGTTGCCGTAAATTGCCAGAAGCATGACCAGCAGTCCGATTACCGCACCGGACACTGCCAGCTTCCATGTCTTGTCAAACAGTTTCATGATTTTCTCCTTTTTTTGTGAAATGAGGGAATTTTATGCTGTATTCAGTATATCATGCGGTGTTTTCAATGTGAAATCCTTTCTATTGATAATTTGATTGAATCTATTGATATAATCTATAAATATAGCTATAATGGAGAAAAAGAAAGGAATGCCGCCCATGGATATTCGTCAGCTGAAAGCCTATGTCTATACCGTGAAATACCGCAGTTTTTCACTTGCTGCACAGAAGCTCTACCTGTCGCAGCCGACCGTCAGCGCGCACATCTGCAATCTGGAAAAGGAGCTGCACACGCAGCTGCTCAAGCGCACGACAAAAACGCTCTCGGTGACACCGGCCGGTCAGACGCTGTATAATTATGCCGCAGAAATCCTCGATTTGCGGCACAAAGCCATTCTGGAGCTGTCCAACGAGCAGGAAACCATGCTGCATATCGGCGTATCGTCCGTGCCGTCGCTGTATCTGCTGCCCGAGCTGCTGGCAGCGTACCACGAGAAGGCCCCGGAAATCCGGTTCCGCACCAGCTGCTCGGACAGTCTGGATGTGATAAACAAGGTCGCAGACAGCACCTGCGATATCGGTCTGGTCGGCACAAAGACCGCAGAGGCCAACTGCGAATTTCTGCCGGTCACCTCGGACGAGCTGGTAATCGCAGCACCGAACACACCGCATTTCCGTGCCTATCAAAGCCAGCCGGACCCGCTGACAGCGCTCCTGCGCGAACCGTTCCTGCTGCGCGAGGACAACTCGGGCACCAAGCAGGAAACGCTGTATTTCCTACAAAATCACGGTCTGTCGCTCGATGAACTGAATGTCATCGCCGTCATGGATGACGCGGCATCGCTCAAGCGGTGCATCGCACTGGGCATGGGCATTTCCATTCTGTCGCGCGCAACTGTGCTGACCGATGCACAGCAGGGACGGCTGCTGCTGTTCCCCCTCGGACGGTCAGCGTTCCTGCGCCGGCTGTACATTGTGTATCCGTCCATACGGCGTATGTCCGAGCAGGCTGCTCACTTTCTGGATTTTATGAAAGGGTATTATCGGATTGGATGACAGCCGTGCTGTCCGGTTTGATATAGCCAATCGGGTGAGAGGCTCTTCTGAATAGAAAGCCGACCTCCCACACCACCGTGCGTACCGACCGGTACACGGCGGTTCTATCCGCAAGGTCAAAACGGACAAAGCGGATTGCTTAAGGCAATACCGAATTATATGGAGGCGGGAAAGGCATCCATTCTGCGTTCCCGTGAACCGGCTGCAGCAATGGTATTTGGCTTTTTCTTGTTGAGAGAAATTCCTGCGGTGCTTTCGATTGCAAATCGAATCAGTGTACTGATTGCACTTGCTGTGCTCGCACTTTCTAATAAAAAGCCGGAAATTGTGGAGGAATATAATCATGTCAAAAGATGAATATTTGATTACCGATGCACCCCTGAAAGC
>OOCB01003357.1_pt1 | contig 15796 bp, 13 predicted proteins | sample 1671351 | NCBI WGS metagenome assembly OOCB01 (sample SAMN06348148, study PRJEB24527) | human gut metagenome | biome: human gut; feature: ankylosing spondylitis patient; material: feces | host: Homo sapiens | place: China | collected 2015-10
GCCCTTACTTCATAACTATCCAATACATCATCGGTCCAAGTTTCTTGAACGTCTTCAGAAAATTTTTCAGGAATATACTCCCTCCAAACATAACGTACTCGGCTAAGTTCAGAAACAAGCATATCAAATTCATGAGCAAGTTCTGCTATATCCGTTTTCTCATCACCTGTCAAATCAAATATTTTTTCAAATTCAACATTGACACCGAAAGTGCCCCACCAAAACAAATCGCTGTCATCTATTACAGTTTCCGGTAACACGATTAATTTATTTTCTTCTTTCATTTTAGTTTACTTTTATTCAAACTGACTTTTTCACACTCATTTCTGAAAATGTACTATATACTTCATCTCGACTATAGCATCCTTCCATAGCCATATCTATAAATAGTTCTGCAAACGAGGAATCGGCATCTATCTGTTCATCACTATAGCATGCCCGAACCAAAGACTCCCGAAAAAGGCAAGGATATCGAGAAAAGAAATCATCGTTCACACCTACATTCCAATATTTCAAATACAAGAGTAATAGACAAACTGCAAGCCGTGTGTTTCCATCATTATAAGGATGTGTAATCCAGATTCTTGATATGAAAGTTATTGCATGCTTTACGATTTTATCTACAGAATTTTCTTCTCCTCTAAAAATCGCCTTATCATTATCTCTTGTTTGCTGAAATATTTCAATGATCTGTTGACTTATTTCATGGCAATCTGTGTATTTACATGAACGTCCGCCAAGCACATTTTCAAATCTCCTAATATTCTGTTTCCTGAAACCTTTATTTTCCTCAAACAATCCAACTCTGATTCTTTCCAAAATCATAGGATCATACGAAAAAGTCTCAACAGATAGAATATTATTGATTTTTTCTTTACAGATGTGCCTAACAAGTTGTACCATTTCTACTATTTGTCCTCGTTATCACTGCTGAACAATGCGATTAAAAAAGATAATCCGACTAATGAAAATATCTTTTTTATAAGCCACCATATTAGCTTAAAAGGCCATGTAAACAACCACGATAAGTCCGTTTCCTTTGACTCTTTGGAAGACTTTTTCTTACTCTTTTTGCTCTCTTTCACCACCGCCTCACTTTCGGCATATTTACCAAGTTTATGCTCTTTCAAATATTTTTGCGTATAGGTGTATTCTGGGCTAATTTCATCGCCATTGTACCAAATTCGAGCGTAATTCACACCATCTTTATGACTAGTGCTTTTATATTTTCCAACCAATTGGTCGTCAGCACTCATTGGAACATCCTCAAAACGCATTCCTTTTGACATAATATTAAATCGTCCTTTTGTTTTAATTAATGATATCATGTGGCAGGACTTATTACCCACACGAATCATTATATTAATATTGTTTTTACTAAACTCTACAAGCCATTTAAAAGTATCACCATACAGCAGATATTACAAATATCCATAATACTTTCTGAAAAGCCATAGCCCTTTTTGGGCCTACTTATAAACCATTCTAAATCATCATTTTAAAGTTTCTCAAGTATAGTCAGACCACCATCAAGGCCTACTAAATAGCTCTGGCATAACTCGCCACCATGCACAAGACTATCGACAAACAGCGGGGAATTTTTCAGCATGATGCGGCATTCAAAACTATCACCATTTTGCAACGTGGAGTTTTGGCAGTCGATAGCCTTGAATGTGCGTCCTCCTTGGAATTCGACAATGCACACACGGTCGGGCAACCAGCCGATACGGATTCGGTCACCCGGAACAAGATCCTCGACTTTTACACAGAAATGGTTTCTCACGATGTCCGATTCTGGTTGGGCAGTTTGTTTTAAATGGCAACAGAAGGCATCCCAATGTGCGAAGCCAATATAACGACAAAGCACGTCAAGTGTCCGAATATGAGTTGTACCATAACCTTTAATTCGTCCCCAAAGACGCCTCAATGTATTTTCAGCCAAATGCTCATTGGTAACATGTTCAATATCTGCTCCTAAAAGCGTTATATCCGAACGACTTTCCACTTTGTGTCCAAAACATTTTTCCACCGCAACTCTCAGCACCGCAACTTGTGGTATATTCGTTTGTACAGGCATAATCTTTTTATTTATCAAAAATCGACTCAAAATGAAATCATGAATAACATAGAAACATCAACAATAAATTTCAAAAAATCTTTCTGTTTTTTTACTTACCAATTCAATCCAGCTGCTACAAAAAAACAATTCGGATGCCTTTGTTTGTTGATTTTTTTGTTAATTTGTTGGCGGAAAACTACCGAACAGACAAGTCATGAAAATTGAAGAAGCCATCGTATATGTCATCGTGAAACGTAACGGCGGTATGACCACCGAACAGATTGCCGAGGCCATCAACCGGCAGAGACTGTACAAACGAAAGGACGGCCAACCGGTGACGAGTCAACAAGTGTATGCCGTCATCTGCCGCTATCCGTCGATGTTCACGAAAGAAGCCGGCCGCATCATGCTCCTGATTTGAGTCTGCCGCGGATATTTCCACTACGTAAAAACGGATAATATACAGAAAAAGGGAATCGTCAGAACGGCAGTCATCATCATTCTCCTGCTCATCTTGTTTGCAGGTATCAGAATCGGCACCTCGTGCTACGAAAACCGACAGCGTGCCAAGCAGCGGCAACCCAATTCGTCGCAACAACCGGTCTGCATTTCCGTTGAAAGAACCTCATACGCCGGATTTTTCCGGACGAAAAAAGAATCATTCTCATGAAAAAAGTAATTGTCATTTCAACCAGTCTGCGCGTCGGCTCCAACAGCGACATGCTTGCAGACAAATTTACAGAAGGTGCCCTCCACGCAGGACACGATGTTGAAAAAATTTCGCTCGCCGGAAAGAACATCAGCTTTTGCCGCGGATGTCTCGCTTGCCAGAAATTGGGCAGATGCGTCATCGACGACGATGCAAACGGCATCATGCAGAAAGTGCTGAATGCCGACGTGGTAGTGTGGGCAACGCCGATTTACTATTACGAAATGAGCGGCCAGATGAAAGTGATGATCGACCGCATGAACGCAATGTATCCTCTGGACTACAAGTTCCGCGACGTTTATCTGCTGACAACAGCAGCCGAAAACGAACCTGAAGTACCAAAACGTGCGGAAAGCGGCCTCACAGGATGGACCGACTGCTACCCGAAATGCCGACTTGCCGGCACACTGTTCTGCGGCGGCGTCGACGCTCCTCACACAATCGAAGGTAACGAAAAACTTCAGGCGGCCTACGAAATGGGACTGCACGTATAGCCCTTTCTACTCTTCAGCATTAAAGAGACAGCAGAAACCATGGAAAATGCCATCCTGTTTCAAAAGGCATTTTCCGTGGTTAGAAAACGAATAAACGGTGAAATTGGAAAATGAGAACGAGAAAACTACAATCCTGCAGCGAACTGATTGAATATATCGACAAAATCGGATTTCTGCCGCTATTAGGCATGGGCATCAATGGATGGTCGGCCGAAGAGGTGATGGACCAGGAATTCCAATACACCCCGCTGACCGATGGTGGATGGGAGTGGCCGCTATGGAAATGGAAAGGTACCATCTTGCAGGAAAGCGGCTGCGCCTACGGCAAATTTTTCGACAAAAAAGCAGCATTCATCAGCCGCGAATGGTGGCCCGATTTCTGCAACTACCGCCGCAGCATCTATCCCTACCCCGAAGAGGGAAGCGTAGAGGAAATGATTCTTGCCACGCTCCAACGCGAAGGCAGCCTCATCACCCGCGAACTCCGTGCAGCATGCGGTTTCACCGGTCCCAAAATGAGAGGACGGTTCGACACCTATGTCTCGCGGCTCGAAATGGGAGGCTACATCGTCACCGAGGATTTTATCTATCCCAACGACCGCCACGGACGGGAATACGGCTGGGGCTGGTCGCTGCTCACTACACCCGAAGCACTCTTCAAGCGGGAAGCCTGTCACCCCGACCGCACCCCACAAGAATCCCGCGAACGCATGGTCAACCACTTCCGAAAAATCATGCCTCACGCCGACGACAGCCTGTTCGACTTCCTGCTGAAATAAACAACTCTGATTTTTACATGCAGAATATTTTTCAACCCAAATCGCTCTCTGTACTTTATGACCGATTTGGGTTGAACTTAAAAATACAAATCCTCTTTGTCTGGCATTTTGTCCTCGATGAACATAACATAGTAAATCGGTAGATAAAGGATGTTACCTTTTTTCTTGATTTCTCTTTCGTTAGAAAGAACTATAGATGAAACAATATGGTAATCTGGAACTGCCATCAAATTGTCCAAAGCGCTATGAACCGTATAGTCCTTTCCAGACTTGACTTCAATGGGCAAAACACTCATCGTGCCACTATCATCAACAAGGAAATCAACCTCTCCTTTTTGCTTGTTATCATAGTAGAACAATTTGTCACAATGCGCCTTAAGTTCCTGGGCAATGGCACTTTCGTAAACAGAGCCAAGGTTAACACTGGCAATGTCGTTCAGAATAGGCTGGATATTGTAATGATACAATTGGGCACTTAGCATACCGACATCATTCATGTACAATTTTAGCAAATTTTTCTGCTGCGATTCAGCTAATGGATACTTCGGATTACTAATAGCATTGGATGCTATCGTTATGCCTGAATTAATCAGATACTCAAATTCTTCCAAATAATTGCTAAATCTGTCACCTTTCCTATCCAATATGTTTTTTGCCACAATACGCTTCTTTTTGTTCTCCATCTGAGAAGGTATCATATCATAGATGCGACGGATATGCAGCTTCTTGGATGCTTCGCCTTCGTAACGGGAGGCATCAATCCCATACAATACCCTGATAGCCTCCTGAATTTCTCTCACTTTGACGATATTATGAGTAGCTAAATATTCATTGACTGCATCGGGCATACCGCCAACAAGAAGATATCGCTTAAAAAGTCCTAAAACTCTGTCATGAACTTCTTGGGACAAAGGTTGAAGCTGCTCAAATGACTTTCTCAAATGTTCAATCGCGTCCATGCCAAAATCATTCGCAATCAAAAACTCTTCAAAATCCAGTTGGTACATTTTCTTGGGGATAATACTCCCGACTGGAACCGAGACCGTCTCTTTCAATGCAATTCCCAACAGGCTTCCACTGCAGATAAACCGATATCGGCGTTCTTGCCTCAAGAACTTAAGCATAGTCAAAAATTGAGAATAATGCTGAATCTCATCAATGAATACCAATGTATTTTCGTATTTATCGAGCTTCGAACCGGCAACCATGCTTAACTTCAGGTAGAATTCTTCAGTAGTACGAACATTTTTGAATATTTGTTCTCCTTCATCGTCTTCTATGAAGTTTATTGCAATAAAGTTGGCATAGAGATTTGTCCCGACATCATTGATAATGTAGGATTTTCCAACCTGTCTCGCCCCTTCTATCAAAAGAATCTTGTCCTCGTCAGACCTCAAATATTCCTCTATATATGATCGAATCTTCCTGTACAGCATAGCATTTACACTTTTCCATGAAATTTCACTCTGCAAATATACACTTTTCCATGAAATTAACGACTAAAAAACTACACTTTTCCAAAATTCATCGCACGACACGATTAAGAAACCTTATCTGTCCGGAGCGATTGCCACTTTGATAACGCCGTCGAGGCGGTTTTCGAAGAGGTGGTAGGCTTCGTCAATGCGACTGAGGGGATAGCGGTGGGTGATGAGTGGTGTGGTGTCGATTTCGCCGGCTTCAATCAGTCGGAGTATTTCGGCACAGTCGCATCCGTCCACGCCTCCTGTCTTGAACGTGAGATTTTTGCCGTACATGTCGGGAAGAGGCAACACCTGCGGACGGTCGTAGAGCGCAACGACGGTAACAATGGCATTCGGACGTGCACATTCCCATGCCAGTCGGAACGTGTCGTCGGCGCCAGCCACTTCCATCACGCGGTCGGCACCGCCGTGGTCGCTGTGAGCCAAAACGAATTCGCGGCAATGTTCCGGATCAGTCAGCAGCACCTCCGGATAATGCTCCGCCACGAACCGACGGCGTTCTTCCGACTTTTCACACACGATAATCCGTTTCGGATGTTTCAGCCGTGTGCAGGCCAGCGCACATACTCCCGTCGGACCGGCACCGATAATCAGCACCGTGTCGTCGGACGTAATCTCCGAAATCCTTGCCGCCCAATAACCCGTTGCCAAGATGTCGCCCACGAAAAGCGCCTGCTCGTCGGTCACGGTGTCAGGGATACGGTTCAGTCCCTGGTCGGCACGCGGAACACGCACATATTCCGCCTGTCCGCCGTCGATGCGGCAGCCCAAAGCCCAGCCACCGTTTGGGTCGGTGCAGTTGTTCACAAATCCGTGACGACAGAAAAAGCACTCGCCACAAAACGTTTCCACATTCACCGTCACACGGTCGCCGGGCTTGACCGTTTTAACGTCCTTGCCCACCTGTTCGACCACGCCCACCATTTCGTGCCCTACCGTAATGCCCGGCACAGCACGCGGAACACTTCCGTGCTTGATATGCAAATCGCTCGTGCAAATGCTTCCTAACGTCACGCGCACAATCGCATCGTGTCCGTCCTGCAACTGCGGCATCGGTTTCTCCACCAATTCAAACCGTCCCCGCTCCTTGTATTCGTATGCTAACATAATTCGATTTTTTTCAAAGTTACAAAATATCCGTTTTCACTCCAACGAGAGTTTCTCCACCACTGCTTCATCGGCGGGGAGCCAGTTGACCGTGCAGAGGTCTTGCGGGGCAAGCCACATGGCCGATTCATGCTCCTTCAATTCCAAACGGCCGCTGACAACGGTACAGAGAAAGCAGTGCATGGTCAGATGGAATGCCGGATAGTCGTAGTCGACAGTCATCAAAAATTCGTCCACACGGATTTCCGTATCCAACTCTTCCCTTATTTCCCGTCTCAGCGCCTGCTCACGGCTCTCCCCCGGCTCCATCTTCCCGCCGGGAAATTCCCAATAATCCTTAAACTCTCCATAGCCACGCTGCGTAGCAAAATATTTTCCGTCACGGCGAATCACCGCCGCCACAACTTCGATACGTTTCATTGTCTCTCCATTCTTTTCAGTACAAATGTAACGCAGAAAACGGATTTAACTCTAATTTTCAGCCACTTTTCCAATGGTCCAAATCAGTCCAATCGGAAATTATTGTATATTTGAATAATATAAAAATGTCCAAGCAAGCTTGACCTTTTACCCTCACCTTTCACCACATTTGGATAATATAGGATGCGGTTCGAGATAAAAAATAATTGAAACATATTTCATTATTTTATTCTCCGCTCACCTTTCTCTATATTTTGACAGAAGAACAAAAGAACAGATTTTAAAATTGATAGGCGGGAAAAATTTTGTTCTTCTGTTCTTCTGTCTAATATTAACCTTTTGCTATATTTGAATAAAACACAAAATTATACACCATGGATAAATTCAATTTACAACGCTTTGTCGATGCCCAGGACTACTGTGAAACCTACGAGCTGGCAATGACAGAACTGAAAAACGGACGAAAACGGAGCCATTGGATATGGTATATCTTTCCACAACTTAAAGGACTCGGATTCAGCTACAACTCCACGTTCTACGGCATTTCCGGCCAAGAAGAGGCTACGGCCTATCTACAACATGAGGTTCTCGGACCACGACTGCGAAATGCATGTGAAATTATTATCCGACAAAAAGACATCGGAGCCAACCGTCTGTTGGGAAATATCGATGCGCTGAAAGTGTTTTCCTGTCTGACGCTGTTCGATTCCGTCACACCCGACGACATTTTTGCAGAAGCACTCCGTCTGCTCTACAACGGCAACAGAGACCAAAACACCCTCAAGCTGCTCCATCCGTAATAACGGGCAAGGCTCCGACACGAATATTTCCGTCACAAATCCGCACGTTTATTTCAATTTTTTTCGCAAATGACGGCAATTTTGTGTAAGTTTGTATCAAGTTTGGCGGAAAGCCAATAAAAACAGAATAAATTGAAACAAAAACGATAGGAATATGAACGTTGTTGACAGATTTTTGAAGTATGTGAAGTTCGACACTCAGAGTGACGAATTGACCAACCTTACACCGTCCACTCCGGGGCAGATGATTTTTGCCCAGGCTCTCGAAAAAGAGTTGAAGGAAATGGGACTGAAAAACATTACCCTCGACGATAACGGCTACCTGATGGCCACTCTTCCGGGCAACACCGACAAAAAGGTGCCGACCGTAGGTTTCATCGCCCATCTCGACACGTCGCCCGACATGTCAGGCCGTCATGTCAACCCGCGTATCGTGGAGAACTACGACGGTGGCGACATCGTGCTCGATGCTGAAAACAACGTAGTGCTCTCGCCCAACGAATTCCCGGAACTGAAGGAATACACCGGACAGGCAATTATCGTAACCGACGGAAAGACGCTCCTCGGTGCTGACGACAAGGCAGGTATTGCTGAAATAATTGCCGCAGTGGAATATCTGCAACAGCACCCGGAAATCAAGCACGGCGACATCCGTATCGGTTTTAACCCTGACGAGGAAATCGGACTGGGCGCACACAAATTCGACGTGAAGCAGTTTGCTGCCGACTGGGCCTACACGATGGACGGCGGTGCTATCGGCGAACTGGAATACGAAAACTTCAACGCCGCAGCAGCCAAGGTTACGTTCAAGGGCCGCAACGTGCATCCGGGCTATGCGAAGCACAAGATGATCAACTCCATCCGCATCGCCAACCAGTTCAGCATCATGCTTCCGCGCTGGGAAACTCCGGAACATACCGAAGATTATGAAGGCTTCTATCACCTCGTTGGTTTCGAAGGAACCGTAGAAGAGTCAACCCTCACCTATATTATCCGCGACCACGACCTCGACCGCTTCCAACGCCGCAAAAAGGAACTGGAACACCTTACCCGCAAAATCAACCACGAATATCCGGGTTGCGCATCTATCGAAATCAAGGACCAGTATTTCAACATGCGCGAGAAAATCGAGCCGGTAATGTATATCATCGACATTGCAAAGCAGGCCATGCTGAACGCCGACGTCACTCCGAAAGTACAGCCAATCCGTGGCGGAACAGACGGTGCACAGCTTTCGTTCAAAGGTCTGCCATGTCCTAACATTTTCGCCGGCGGCCTGAACTTCCACGGCCGTTATGAATTCGTGCCCATCCCATCAATGGAAAAGGCAGCGAAAGTGATTGTGGAAATCTGCAAACTTGTAGAACAACGCTAACAGCGTACTGAACAATAAAAGAAAGATGTCAACGAATACGCTTGTCGTCATCACCGGACCTACCGGCGTAGGCAAGTCGGACACGGCGGTATGGCTGGCGCGGGAGCTGAATGCGGAAATCATTTCCGCCGACTCGCGCCAGCTCTATCGTGACATCCCTATCGGAACGGCAGCCCCCACCGCCGAACAGATGGCGGAGGTGAAGCACCATTTTGTCGGCACACTCAGCTTGGAGGAATATTACAGTGCCGCCCAGTTTGAGGACGACGTGATGCAGCTGCTGCCCCAACTTTTCGCCCGTTCGCCCTACGTGGTGATGTGCGGCGGCTCGATGATGTATGTCGACGCCGTGTGCAAGGGCATTGACAACATTCCCACCATCAGCGACGAAATCCGCCGCGAGGTTGTGGAACGCTTCGAACGCGACGGAGCGGAGGCCATGCGCGAAGAACTGCGCCGCCTCGACCCCGTTTATTACAATCAAGTCGACTTGAAAAACCACAAACGTGTCATCCACGCCGTAGAAATCTGTCTACAGGCAGGACGCCCCTATTCGGAACTGCGCACCAACAGCGTGAAGCAGCGGCCTTTCCGCATTGTGAAAATCGGGCTTAACCTGCCGCGCGAACAACTCTTCGACCGCATCAACCGCCGCGTGGAAAAAATGATAGAAGCCGGACTCGTCGACGAAGCACGGCGTTTCTATCCGCAACGACACCTCAACTCGCTCAACACCGTGGGCTATAAGGAACTGTTTGCCTGGATGGACGGCACGATGGACTACGACACCGCCGTGGCACGCATTCAGAAAAACACCCGTGTCTACGCAAAAAAACAGCTCACCTGGTACGCCAAAGACACCGACATGCATTGGTTTGCCCCTTCCGACCATCAGGAAATCCTGAAACTTGTGATGGGATAATCACATCTTCCGACATCGGCATACCTTACTCCCCGAAACAAGCCCCCATTTCAGCCTCCATCATAGCGGTTCTGCCAACGCCTTCAGCACCACAAACAAAAAACGCCCTATAAATCAATTATTTACAATTCACTTCATTTAAAAGGGCGTACTGAAAAAAATCACTGTTTTATACCGTCTCTGCTGCTTTATCTATATTTGTCTATATTTCCCGACTGAAAAAAGCCTTAATTTTACCTCATAATAAAACTGATATTTTTGGGAGTAGCTGCACCTTAAAATTTTCATCTGCCGAACAGTCGGAAAACGGCCGGTTACCAATTCTGCAAATCAATTTTCTATATATATCATCATGAAACACTATTCTTTATTTTTATTGCCATTCATCATGGCCCATGCCTTCAACGCTACGGCGACGGAGGGCTTACAACAGTACAACATTCCTTTGCCGCAGGCGATAGCTTTTTACGACTTTGACGGAAGCGGCGAAAAAGGATTTATTTCGTGTTATGCCACAGGTGAGGATATGTACACGTCCACACTTTATTACCACTACGGCTATTCCAAAGGATTTTCGCCCAACGGCACAACTTCTGCACTCAATTCAACACACCAGACCTATGGACCTCAGTTTGCCTATGTGACAGGTATCGACGATGTGAACGGCGACGGCATTCCCGATATCGGGGTCTTTGCATCGGAACAGTTCAGCGGCAACCTGCAATGGGCGACCATCAGCAACGGTTCCGGCCAATACGACGTAAAATCCATGGTGCTGTTCAACAACTACGACATTAACCGCGACGGACGTACAGACCTCGCCGAAGAAATCCGCAACGGAGCCAACACCTACACACGGCTGCACCACTTCACGCGCGACGGGTCGCTCCTTTCCACACCGATGCTCCTCGTTGCCTATGAAGACTATCAGGGCGACTTCGATGCAGCCTCATGGATGGAAATGAAAGAAGCGGAAGCCGTCAACAAGACACTCGGCTACAATCCGTGGTCGATTCTCACCGGTGCCGCACTCGAACCAAACACCGACCCGACACCGTCGACACTTCCCGATATGGCTCTTGACCTGAACGGCGACGGATATGCCGACCTCGTAGAAGCCGCAACCGGCACACTTTACTACGGAACACCGGAAGGGAAATACGTGGTTTCGACCGTCGGAGGGGCGGCATGTGTGCGCGACCTTAACGACGACGGAGTGTCCGACTATGTGATTTACGGCGGCGAACAGGGTGTGGTAAAAACGCTCATCTACCAAGGTGGCGGTGAGTTTAAAGAAACCACCCTCATCGACAATCTTGCAGCCGACTCGCCCGTATGGTGCTATGATTTCGACCGCGACGGCGACGTGGACATCCTCGTCACCTTCAGTGCCTACAATACCGACGGCATCACCAGCTACACGCTGTTCTACGAAAATGACGGCAACGGCAATTTTATCCCGCATGAGGACTATGTGGAAAAGAACTATATCTATTCCACTTGCCGCGACATCGACAACGACGGCTACTACGACCTGCTGTTGCTCGAATTGGACGAATCCTATTCGGAAAACTGGCAGCAATACAACATTATCAACGTCCTCGTACGCCGAGGCGGAGCGGGCTTCACCCTCGGAGAAGCTGAAAAGCTGTATTCATTCACCACGAACGAAAACATCTTCGGACTAAAGGACAATATCCCCAACTATACGGTAGAAGCCGAGGACATTGACGGCGACGGCATTGTGGAGATTTGGGTTTCTCACAAATTCATCTCCCGATTCTTCGACGGCGGACAACAGGTGTACTTTCAGGAAGGAGTGCAGACCGCCAATACCGCCCCCAACGCCCCACAACGTCCGTCAGCGAATTATAACGCCGCTACCGGCAAGCTGAAAATCTCGTGGGGAGAGGCATCGGATTCTCAATCAAGTTCAAAGGACCTGACCTATACCGTACGCATCGGCTCCACCCCGAGCGGCAGTGATATGGTAAACGGCCACGCCCTTGCCAACGGCACGCGGCGCAACTTTATGGACGGAAACGCCGGAAGCAGTCTGGAAAAGACATTGGATTTGCGTTCATGGCCGTCAGGAACCTACTACGTAAGCGTTCAGGCCATCGACCCGAACCATGCAGGCTCGGCATGGAGCGAAGAAATCAGCTTCCGCCACACTTACATTCCTGTCGAGTTTACCCTGTCGTCCACGCAGACATCGACGGCGCTTACCCTCGACATCCACTACACCGTAAGCGACGGAATGACTCACAGCTGGCAGCTCGACGGTGCCGACATCAAGAGCGACAACAGAGGCCTGATGACCATACAATGGGACAAGCCGGGAACAAAGGAAATCATCCACACGATGACCGCTTCCGACGGCACACAAGCCACATCGCGACAGACAGTGAGCGTGATGGCCAACTGGCTCGCTTCAAGCGACAACAACCCGTTCTACCGTAACTACTACCCGCAGTTTTTCGACTACGACAATGACGGGCTCGTAGATTTTGTGGCACCAGTAGCGGACAACGCAGGACTTTACCACAACGACGGCAACGGAACATTCAGCAAGGCCAAAGGCATATTCAACCAGGGGCTCAGCTTCAGCAAATGTGCATGGGTGGACTGGAACATGGACGGAAAAGCAGATGTCATTTACTACGACTACGCGACCCAAAAACACGGTCTGCTGCTGAACAACGGCAACGGCAATTTCACCAAACAGTCCAACGTGAACATTTCCGTACCGGAACTTCCCATTGACATCAAAGCCGACTTCAACAATGACGGACTGGTGGACTTCACGGGATATGGCCTTTATAGAAACGACGGCGACGGAACGTTCACCTACATAGAGGCCACCGAGCATTCCGACAAATTCCAACGTATTGTCGACTGGGATGCCGACGGTCTGCTGGACTCATACTACCTTTACAGCGACCGCAACAACTATACAGCGCTTACGGTCTACCACAATCTGGGCAATATGAACTTTGAAAAGATTGACGTACCGTTTGAAACGCCTGTTCCGAGAACAGAGTTTGCCGCTCCTACACTGACGGATTTTGACAACGACGGGTACTACGACCTGCTCTTCTGGAGAGGAAACGGCAACATCGAAGTGCTGAAAAACGAAGGAAACACAAAATTTGTGTCAGCCTACACCATCCAAACCGGACTGACCGAAACAGCCTCTATTTCCTACGAAGGCGACTACTGCAATTATTCGCTGTTCGACCTCGACAACAACGGATATGAGGACGTGCTTATCACCTCCTACGACGCCAACCGGCAAGATTCGCTCAGCGTCTATGCCGTGTATGTAGATTCGCCCGGCAACTATCGCCAGGGATTCATTTCCGATGCCTGCAAAACCACCAATGCCATTATCGTAAAGACGCTGGAATCGGGCAAAGCCCCTGTCGTAAGTCATTCCCCAGATTACCCGACTGACTTAACCCAAAACAACACGACAGTGGCCAACACACGCCCGCAACCGCCGACAACCGTAGCGGCACGGCAAACTACGAACGGACTCCACATTGAATGGAGCGCCGCCACCGATGCCGAAACGCCGACCAAAAAGCTCCGCTACAACCTGTCGGTCAAGAAGAAAGGAGCAACGGGTGCCAACAGCTACATCATTTCTCCGCTAAACGGTGGAAGCAATGCAACGGGCCCCTACGCAGGAATGCAAGTCAACTCGCCCGACAAATCCTCAACGCACCCCAACTGCTACCATTTTATACGCGCCACTCAATTCGAAATACCTGTCGACCGCATGCCGGCGGGTGAGTATGAAATACAGGTACAGACCATTGACCTGTGGGGTGAAACGTCGGATTTTTCAACGCCTGTTACAATAAAAATGGAAACGGCACCGCTCATCAGCGCACCGACAATCCTCACCGCAGGACAGACGGCATTAATCAGTTATATCGGCACACGCGATGAAAGCGTCGAGCCGGTGTGGGATTTCGACGGAGCGGATTTCGTCGAAGGCAGCTCGTACGGACCGTACCGCGTGTCATGGAATAACTTCGGCAACAAGACCGTGAGTGTAGCCGTTGGCAATGCCCAGTCGTCCACCGTCATCGGCGTTACACGCTGGTACGATGTAGGCTTTGCAATGCCGCAAGAGGTTTATTTCAATTCCGAATTCACCATCGCACTGCACGACATACCCAAAACTGCCACCCTGCGCTGGGAACTGAGCGGCGAGAACAACGAAGGGGAAGACCTTGAAATAAATGCCGTTGCCGGAGAATCGTCGGCCACCGCACGCATCGTCGGCCACCCGGAACTCACCAACCGCCGCCTGACGCTCTACACCACTATCGACGGCAACGAACAGCAACGCTACCTCGACTTTACCGTACTGCCCGAAATTGAAGCTCCGACGCTTCAGATGGTAGAAAGCGACGGCAACCGCAACGTAGTGACATGGGATGCACAGTCGCTTCCTGAGAGCTGCGACGAAATAATCGTCTACAAGGAAGGTTCCGTGCTGAACGATTTCACGGAAATAGGACGCGCCGGAAAATCAGAAGGACGGTTCACCGACATGACGGCCGACAATACCGTACGCAGCGAACGCTACGCTATCGCCATGATTCTGGTAGGCGGTGAAACCAGCCGCATGAGCCAACCGCACCAGACGGTGCTGCTTACCATCAACCGCGGTCTCGTTGAAGGCAGCTACAACCTGATTTGGAATCCATATCAAGGCCGAGATATTGCCTCCTACCGTATATTGCGCGGAACCGCTCCCGATGCCCTGCAGGAAATCGCAGTTCTGGCAGGTTCGGCAACAAGTTTCATCGACCAGTCGCCGGGTTCTATGCAGTACTATGCCCTCGAACTCATCCCTGCCGACAATCCGCAACGACAGAAAGCCAACGCACAGGACATGACGGACGGCGGAGTTCGCAGTAATGTAGTTTACGCAGGCAATGCCGCAAATATCGATTATGTAACCGACCTGCGAATCGTCTCGCTCCAAGGCAACACATCCATTACCGAGGACCAGCCGGCGGCATATCTGTATGCCGAAATTCTTCCGCTGTCGGCCGACTACCAGCGCGTGGTTTGGGAAGTTATTGAAGGTTCGAAACTGGCTGCCGTAAATTCCTACGGCGTAGTGACGGCACTGCCCAATACCACCGGCGGCTATGCCACAATAAAGGCAAGCACCACCGACGGAAGCGGAACGGAGGCAACAATACAGTTATGGATTGACCCGAAGGAAAATTCAGGAAGGGAAAGCACCGCAGCCGACGACATATATCTGAACGCCTGGCCGCTGCCTGCCGACAACGTTCTGCATCTGTCAGCATCCAGCGAAATCGAGCAACTGTGGCTATATAATTCGTCAGGCACATTGGTAAAAGGCATCACGCAACCCGGCATTACGCAAATCAACACGGGCGGCCTGCCGACCGGACTCTACATCCTGCATGTCAGAATGCACGACGGAAACGAAGCACTGATGAAAGTTTTGAAAAAATAAAACGCCATCTCCCTACAAAAAAATCCGGCCCACGCAACCGCGAGGCCGGATTTTATTTTAAACCCAAATCGGTCATTAGACTTTATGGTGGATTTCGTGCTGCTGTCAGGCAGATTGATTTCTGTCTTTGTCGAA
>OOCB01003370.1_pt1 | contig 15740 bp, 15 predicted proteins | sample 1671351 | NCBI WGS metagenome assembly OOCB01 (sample SAMN06348148, study PRJEB24527) | human gut metagenome | biome: human gut; feature: ankylosing spondylitis patient; material: feces | host: Homo sapiens | place: China | collected 2015-10
TTTTTTTTTTTTTTTAATGATACGGCGACCACCGAGATCTACACTCTTTCCCTACACGACGCTCTTCCGATCTCCAGTGTAGCAATTACAGCACCCAAAATACCAGATATCTGCATTCCCACAAAAGTTGCTGAATTTACGGCGATCGGTCCCGGTGTCATTTCAGCAATCGTAATCAGGTTTGTAAATTCGCTCATGGAAAGCCATCCATGTAAATTCACCACCTGTTCCTGTATCAACGGCATTGCGGCGTATCCCCCACCAAAACTCAATGCTCCAACCTGAAGAAAACTTAAAAAGAGCTGAATATATATCATTTTTCCCTGCCTCCTTTTACTATTGTCCGCACCATTCCAAATGCGGCAACTGAGAGTATTATATAGATGATATTAATATTCAGGAAATAACTGAGACAAAAACTAATGATCATAATTACTACATTAATCCAGTCTTTTGACTTTACAACATTTTTCCCCATGTCATACACTACAGACATAATAACGGCTCCAACCCCCGCAGTCATACCTTTTAATAATGCTGCAATGTAATAATTAGAACAAAACGCATCATAAAATACTGAAATGACTGATAAAATTACCATCGGAGGGATGATTGCCCCTATAACAGATACCAGCATCCCAGGTATTCCTGCAAGCTTATATCCGACAATGATAGCTCCGTTTACTGCGATTGCTCCCGGTGAAGACTGAGCAATTGCAACCAGATCCAGCATTTCATCTTCTTCAATCCAATGATACTGATCTACGAATTTTTCTTTTAGCAAAGTAACGATCACATAACCGCCGCCAAAAGTAAATGTACTAAGATACAAACATGCAAAAAACAACTTTCGCAGTACATATCTTTTACTTTTTGGTTCTTCTTTCATTTTGCTTCCCCCATTTCCAATATATTTTAATCTCTGATTTTATCTTATCATGTACCATAAAAAAATCATGCTATTTATCAGCAAACGTTTGCTTTATATTTCCTTATCTTTCCTATATTATGTCTGTTTTTTTGCATTCAAATCAGTTATACTTGTTTCAGTAAACTAACGTAACTGTTCAATACTCGCTCAGTTACAAATAATTAATGCAGCAATACGGCACTCCTGTGTCGTCACAAATCCCGCAACAGGAAAGGAGTTCTCCCATGACGCTGAAAGAAATTGCAGCAGAAGCCGGCGTATCGATTTCAACAGTCTCACGTGTGATCAACCAAAACGCCAACAGTCCTGTCAGTAAAGAAGTCAAAGAACGTATACTGGAAATAGCAAAGCGTAACAATTATGTTCCAAAACATGCAAAGAAAGGTACTGCTGAAGCATCCGACTCATCTCCTGCAAAACAATTACATTCTATTGCCTGTCTTTTTGCAAGAGTTCCGGATGGCACATCTGATTATTTTTTCTCTACGCTGGCCAAGAGCATTGAGCAGGAAGCATTTCGTCACAACTATATTTTAAAATACACATTTTCTGCTTTTGATATTGACGACCCTTCTACTTTACAGTTGATTGCCACTAATGATATTGACGGCATTGCTGTTCTTGGACGCTGTGATAAGGATCTTCTGAAATTCCTGAAAAAACATTTTCAGTATGTTGTTTACTCAGGATTGAATAATCTGGATGCAAAATATGACCAGATCATATGTGACGGAACAGAAATCAGCCAGGCTGTCGTCACTCATCTTATAGAACAGGGACATAACAAGATCGCCTACATCGGCGAATCACAAAATGAGAACCGTTATACCGGATACTGCTCTGCTTTGACAAAAGCCGGCATTTCCATAAATCCAGAATATATTACAGATATTGTTCAATCTACAGAAGAAGGATATAAGGGCGTCCGTGCTCTTCTTGCCAACGGCTGTGATGCAACCGCTTTCTTCTGTGCTGATGATATAACCGCTATCGGTGCAATGAAGGCAATCAAAGAACATGGTCTTCGCATTCCTGAAGACGTATCAGTTGCCAGCATTGATGATATTGATACCGCGCAGTACCTGACTCCTTCATTAACAACTACACATATTCCTCTTGATGAAATGGGACAGATGGCAGCCAAAATACTGATCGACCGCATCGAAGGCGGCCATTCAAAACATGTAAAGATATTATTCCCTTATGATATCATAGAACGCAACAGTACTGCCGGACCAAAAAAGATCTGACTTCTGATGAAGTCAGATCTTTTTCTTCTATTACTCAATATTCAACACTGTACACACCGGTGTACCTTCCAGATATTCAACCGTGACCTTGTCACCTTCCTGAAGTGTTACCACCTGAAGGAAGTCCTGAACCGGCACATCAAAAATTTCTTCATGATCATTCAGCACCAGATAGAAATGAGAGTTTCCATCGAGAACACTCTGTGCGATTCTCCGGATCGTACCTGTCATATTTTTGGAATCACCTGTATTCCCTGTTGTAATACCACTGGTATTCAACAGTTTTATATATGCATCCTGGCAGGCTGATACCGTATCTCCGATCGCAACATTCTGATATTTCTGAATATTGACCATCGCATATTTTTTTACAAGTCCTGCACTGTCCTTTAATGCCATAAAGTATGTCGGTTCATTTGAAATATTTAGAAGGATCGGGAAGGTAGCCTGATATCCAAGATTCTGTACCTGACCTTCTGCAGATCCCATAGCTGAATATTCTTCTGCACCATTTACTTTATAGTAGCGGGTTTCCCGGGTTCTCTGATTCATCAGAACAAATCCTACATTAGACTGATCCCCACTTACAGAAGTCACGCCGGTATATACCCATACATCATCTTCCATGGCCATATAATTATATCCATCAGTGGACTTCAGGCATCCCTTCTGTCCAAAAATACTGTTGATATATCCATTTACCAGAGTTCCATAATAATTATACTGCTGGATCAAAAGATCGGCCGGATTGGCACGGTCCACCCATTCCGGACAATCTTTCAGCGCATAATCCTGACATTCTCCTGTCTGTGCATTGCAAATGACAACTCTTCCTATGGTCGCACCGCCAAATAAACCGATAGTATAATCCCGTACCGGACAGATCCAGTAAGGAACTCCTTCATCATCAATTTCAAAGCTCAGCTGGTCAAAAATATATGTCGGATACTTAAAACGTAAGTGACGGTAAATGTTTCTGTTCAGGTATTCCGCCTCAGAATATCGAATCGGTTTATCCAGTTTTACGAGGCTGGTATCCTGAGTTGTCATATCGATCATAATATATGCCGGAATTCCCTGCGACTGGTTTGTCAGCCATTTCACTGGACTCGCATACACCAATGGAGTGACACGGATCGGTTTTTCCTGATAATTGATCTGGGAATACAGATCGCTGACCTCAAACTGAGACACCATATCAACCATGCTGCCCATCTTTCTGTTTCCCAGAATCGCTGCACTGTCTTTATCCAGCAATGGAATCTGACTGAAATTCACCGGCTGAATATCTTTTGAAAAATCACGTTCCTCAATTGTAAGAAGATTTCGATATTTTTTTGCATTTACAATTGGTGAGGATAAAATACTTCCCACTGCAAAAACAATCACCAGTGCTGCAAACAGAATGCCTCCGATTCTGAACACCTTGCTTCTTTTTGCTTCCTGAAAACTGGTAAACCGCATCTTTATCCCATAAGCTGCCAGTAATAAAACAATTACCGTCAGAATGAATGTCCAGAAACCGGAAGCATGAATATTGACTGCCGGTATCGTTACATAATAATAAATACCTGCGATCAAAATTACCAGTAACGTCAGAAATACTTTTGCCTTTCCTTTTTTCATTTACTTTTTCCTCCTTTGATAGCTGCATTTACAGTTACCTTTTTTGTTCCGAGAAAATCATCGTCAGAATTTTCAGAGAACAATAGTTACATTATATCAATATATCCCATTCCGGGCAAGTATACTCCTTTCCCTCAGACGCAATCCTCAAACAGTTTTTTCACAAAAATAAGGCCGCTATCCGCGACCTCATTTTCTAAAAGTTACTTTCTTTTCTATTTGTCTGCTCTCTGCAGGCATTTCCTATATTGGTCAGGCAAAGTACTGTAGCGATCAGAAAAAGGCCCGGGATCAGAATGATCCACCAGGATCCTGTCATCAGAGCTTTATCTGACAGTGATAACATACTTCCCCATGTGATGACCTCTATCGGAAGACCAATTCCCATAAAACTCAGAGTAGCCTCAGAAATCATTGCTGTTCGCACATTCATGACCACCATAAACATAATGGATGAGAAAAAGTTTGGAACCAGATGCTTCCACAAAACCCGGAAGAAACCTGCTCCCATACATTTTGCTGCGATGATGTACTCACTGTTTCGGATCTGTCGAACCTCGGTACGTACCACTTTCGCAATACTGGTCCAGCTGGTCACGCCAATTACGAACGACAGACTGAGGATATTTGCATTTCCCAGAATAGCCTGAAGCAAAATAATAAGAAGCAAGGTTGGTATGCTCAGAAAAACTTCTGTAAATCTCATGATCAGTTCATCAAGCCATGCCGGTGCCACACCACTGAATGCGCCAACTACCACTGCAATAAAAGTAGAAATGACCGTAGCTAATCCACCGATCAGAAGTGAAATTCTTCCTCCATACCATATCATGGAAAAAATGTCTCTTCCCATAGTATCCGTACCAAATAGGAACTCCTTATCCGGTGCTTTGTTATAGTTCAGCAGATCCATGTATGCAGGATCCTTTGTCATGATCAGTTCTGCACACAGACATCCAAGAACAATAAGAATCAATATGATAGCAGAAACTATCGGTTTACCCTCGTACCATTTTTTCTTTGCTCTCGGAGCTACTGTCTCTGTCTTTCTGTTTCCTGCCAGTTCAAATAAATGATTCGTCATCCTTCTACTACCTCCGATTTCTCGGTTATTACTTCATCCTTCATACGAGGATCAATCTGTTCATTGATAGTCTGGCTGACGATATTACAGAAAATAACCAGGATTCCTGACATCATACAAAGCAGCATCAGCAGATTGTAATCATGATATCTGGCACTCTCATAAGACAGAGCTCCAATTCCAGGATACGAGAATACACTTTCTACAACATAGGTTCCACCAAGTACATGAGGAACTGCAATAGCCATGATACTTAAGTAAGCAGGCATCACGTTTCGAACGCAATGTCTGAACATAAGCTTTTTCTTATCCAGTCCCTTGGCCTTCGCCAGAAGCACGTAATCTGCACGAACTTCTTCAAGGATTTTATTTCGGATCATGTAAGCATAGTACCACAGATGCTCAAGAACTACGATCGTCAATGGCATGATCAGATGAATCACCCTGTCTCCAACATCTCCTGCCTTTCCGGTACTGTAAGCACCACTGCTTGGCAGGATCTTGAGATTTACGGAAAAAATAAGGATCAGCATCAGTGCCATCCAGAACTCAGGAATACAGCTGGATATCGTACCCAATTTACATAAAATCCGATCTGCCAGCCGGTTTTCGTACCAGGCACATAGGATTCCCAGAAGCAATGCTCCCGCGAACATAATGATAAATCCGATTCCTCCCAGCAGAAGTGTATTGCCGATACGGCCACCGATCACTTCTAATACATCCTGTTTGTATTTAAATGAAATACCAAATTCTCCATGAAAAGCATTTTTTACCCACTTCACATACTGTACAGAAATCGGTTCATTCAGACCCAGTTTTTCCATAGCCCATTCACGTTCTTCCGGACTCATCTTCTCTGTACGATCACCATAATAGGAAATCAACGGATCACCCGGTGCCAGACGTGCTACATAAAATACTACAACAGACAGTATAAATACTGAAATCAGAAATATCAGGCATTTTTTACCATAGTAGACTAACTTTTTTTGTCTCATTATATGCTGCACCCCTTTCTGCCATCCGGAAGCATCGCAAAATGTCCCGGTGACACTTCTGTCCACACACTGTTTTCCATTCCTTCACCATCATAATATTTAAGTACTCTTTGTCTTTCTCTGATTGGATCCGGAACAGGAATCGCAGACAGCAATATTTTTGTATAAGGGTGCACCGGATTAGAATACAGTTCTTCTGACGGTGCCAGTTCTACCAGTTTTCCATGATACATGACTCCGACACGGTCACAAAGATACTCGACCATGGCCAGGTCATGAGCGATAAATAAAAATGTAAATCCATGATCCTCCTGCAGATGCCGGAACAGATTCACGATCTGTGCCTGTATAGACACATCCAGAGAAGCGATCGGTTCATCTGCAACCAGAAATTCCGGTTCCATACAAAGCGATCTGGCTATTGCCACTCTCTGTCTCTGCCCGCCGGATAACTCGGACGGATAACGATCCAGGAAACTCTTCTCAAGTCCTACATACTCCATCTGAAAGGCTGCTTCTTTCACAAAGCTTCCTCTCGGAGGTGTGATATGCTGGATTCTCATAGGTTCCGTAATGATATCAGATACTTTCATTTTCTGATTCAGACTGGATGCGGAATCCTGAAAGATCATCTGGCGTCTGGTCTGCAGCATCTTTTTATGCTTTTTGAATTCCTTTTTGTCACAGATATTGACACCCTTGTACCAGATTTCGCCCTGTGCAGGCTGATAAATGTTCATCAGACATCTGGCTACTGTGGATTTTCCGGAGCCAGATTCTCCTAACAGACCAAAGATCTCACCTTTATGGATCTGAAATGATACATCATCCACAGCCTTTACTTTGATCTTTTTTGTCAGATGAAACTGCTGGGTCAGATGCCTGACATCTAATAATACTTCTTTACTCACTGTGCTGACCTCCCATAGGTGATTTGATCTGTGGCGCCCTTGGATCCAGCAGCCAGGTTGCCGCATAATGTGTATCTGTGATCTTAAACATAGGCGGCATTTCTTCATAGTCAATATTTAAGGCATATTCATTTCGACATGCAAAAGCATCACCCTTTGGTGGATCGATCAAAGTCGGCGGCATACCCGGAATCGTATACAGACTTTCTTTTCCGTTTGCAAATGCCGGAAGTGATCTCATCAACCCCCATGTATATGGATGCCTCGGATCATAATAGACTTCCTCAGCTGTACCGATCTCTACAATCTTGCCCGCATACATTACTGCTACCCGATCCGCTACCCGGGCAACAACTCCCAGATCATGGGATACCAGTATGGTAGCTGTTCCCAGTTTCATCTGTATTTCGCGCAGAAGATCCAGAATCTGTGCCTGTATGGTCACATCCAGTGCAGTCGTCGGCTCATCTGCAAATAAAATATCCGGATCTGATGCAAGTGCGATCGCCATAACGCATCTCTGGCGCATCCCGCCGGAGAACTGCCAGGGATACTGATGATAGCGTTCCTTAGGATGCGAAATACCAACCAGTTCCATAAGTTCAAGTACCTTCTGATCTACCTGATCTTTTGTATAATTCTTATTGTGAATGATCACTGCTTCCGCGATTTGTTTTCCAATTTTAATAGTTGGATTCAGAGAAGTCATAGGATCCTGAAAAATCATGGAAAAAACTTTTCCACGCAGTTTTTGCATCTCCTTCTCCCTGTAACAGGTAATGTCCTGTCCATTAACACAGATACTGCCCTCTTTTATCTTTGCGCTTGGCGGCAAAAGCTTCATGATACTTTTGCAGAGCACACTCTTTCCACATCCGGATTCTCCAACTATAGCCAGCACTTCTCCCTTCTTTAATGAAAAAGAGACGTCTCTCACTGCCTGAACCTCTCCCGAGAAACCATCTATAGTAACCGAAAGATTTTTGACCTCTAATAAATGTTCCATTTTTAACCCTTTTTCCGCTCGTGTAAAAATGGGGGCACTCCGAGTGCCCCCATCACAACCCATTTCTTATTATTCGATTGTCCAGTCTGCAACATTCCAGAAAATACCTACTCCGTGATGTCCCATAATGGTATCAGGATCGATTCCCTTAATGTTACTGTCAGCTACATAGTTAGCATCGATATAGCAGATCATTGCATAAGCCGGATCTTCTGCCAGAGCTTTCTGGAAATTAGCATAAGCTTCTTTACGAACTTCCGGATCAGCTGACTGTCTTGCTTCTGTCAGATACTTGTCTACTTCTTCATTAGAGTAACTGGAGTAGTTTGCTCCCTTATCTGTTCCGAATACTTTGTATGTGTGGTCGTCAGCATCAAACGGGCTTCCCCATCCGATCAGGAATGCCATCTGTCCGGCCCAGTCTGTCTGTGCGGGAATATCCACAGATACATCCATGCCGATTTCTTTCAGTTCCTGTGCTGCGATCTGAGCCATATCAATACGTACCTGATCTCCGGCACTTACGCTGATAACAAAACCAACTTTTTCGCCATCGCGGTAGTAGAATCCGTCATCACCCATTTCACATCCGGCTGCTTCAAGGATCTCCTTTGATTTTTCCGGATTGTAATCATAGTGTTCAACATCTTCACAGTTGTAGATATTTCTCTGAAGAGGACCATAAGCAGGCATTCCCTGTCCCAGGATAACTGCATCAATGATTGCCTGACGGTCAAGTCCGTAGCATACTGCCGGGATCAGATCACGGTTTTTCTGCCAGTATTCGTTTCCAAAGTTGAACATGATTCCACGATAATCAGCTGTCTTCATATCATAACATGTGTATGCGTCATCATCAGCAAAAGAAACTGCATCCTTCGGTGTCAGAAGAGCCATATCCAGTTCTCCGGATTTTAACTGAAGAGCTTTTGCATTATCATCCGGTACAATCTTGAATACGATTTTGTCGATGGATGGCTCGCCTTTGAAATAATCTTCATTCTTAACCAGTGTGATAGCCTGTCCTTCATCCCAGGATTCAATCTTGTATGGGCCTGTTCCTACCGGGTTACGGAAGAAATCAGAAGTCTGCATATCCTCTCCCTCAAGCAGATGCTTAGGAAGAACTGCCATTGTCATATAGTCAAGGAATGCAACGTTCTTGTCCTCGAGTTTGAATGCAACTGTATGATCATCAATCACATTGATCTCTTCTACGTCCTCGTAGTTCGGTGCATTCTCAGAACCGTTTTCCGGATCCATGATAGCCTCGATGGTAAATTTAACATCGTCTGCTGTAACAGGTTCGCCATCCTGCCACTTAGCATCTTCTGCCATATGGAATGTGTAGGTGTTTGCTGCATCATCAAAATCCCAGCTTTCTGCCAGTCCCGGAACTACCTGATTGTCTCCGTCATGTGCAGTTAATCCGTTAAAGATCAGAATATTGATCTCGCCATGTTCGTCCATAGCCGGGTTGATTCTGGTATAATCTCCGCTTCCATATACCAGTGTTGTTTCTTCGTCTGCCAGTACAGGCACTGTAGTTCCGGCACTGACCAGTGATACCGTCAGAAGCAGTCCGGCCATTGTTAAAAGTCCCTTTTTCATTCTTCTGTTCCCTCGCTTTTTTTCATTTGGTAACTTATTCAATGATACCAAAACGGGCTGTCTTCCATAAGCCCTGTGGGGGGATATTGATCTATTCCTTTTTATGCCAGACATATTCCGTTTTTATATATCTATTTATAAAGAAAAAAACACAGTACAACAGAAATGCTCTGTCATACCATGTTTTTTAGTTACTCTGGACAGTTACTTTACTCTGTCCTATTCTGCCAGCAATCCTGCCGCCCGCATATTTGCAAGCAGAAGATTAAACTGATTTACCACATCTTCCGCACTTGTCGCATTTGCGACCGCTGCCGCAGGAGTTATGGTTCCTGCGGGGCCTGCTGGGCCGGTTGGACCGGTTGCTCCTACTGGTCCGGCTGGACCTGGAATCCCCTGTGGCCCGGCTGGGCCTGTTGCTCCCGTCACACCAATTGGTCCCTGGATTCCCTGCGGCCCTGTTGCTCCCTGGGCTCCGGCCGGACCCTGAATTCCCTGTGGTCCCTGCAATCCGGTGGCTCCAGTTGCTCCGGTTGGTCCAATTGCTCCGGTTGGTCCCTGGATTCCCTGTAATCCCTGTGGTCCCTGGGGACCAGTTGCACCAGGACATCCTCTTGGTCCCATAGGACCAGTCGGACCTGGACATCCACAGTTGCAGCAGCCCTGACTCTGACAGTCAGCTTCTCTGTTTTTTCTGAAAAAATCCATCTGTTGCTCCCTGCTAAAATATTTCTCTCTTTAAGATATGCACAGTCAGTCTTTCCTGTTCCCTTTACTTCAGACAACAATAGTCAGATGTACATCGGTAATCTGTATTTACTGTTTGACTGAGATAAAATACTGCTGATTTTTCAGAAATTCTCTCCCGTAAGGTTTATACGTGCCCGCCTGACAATGATACTGAAACGCTTTTTCAATATCGCCAAGATAATACCAGCAGACACTCAGCTGAATGCATGGAATATAGCCATAGCACTCTTTTTCCACAAAACCTCCTGTCTTTGCATTCTCAGATACCTGCAGTGCATTTCTGTACCAGAATACTGCCTGTTCCCATTTCTTTCTGTCAAAGAAATGTTTACCTATATCACAGCATAGTTCTCCCGACGGTGTCCGGTATGTCAGTCCCCTGTACAGAAACTCCAGTGCCATTCCATTTTGTTTCAGTTCATAACAGCATCGTGCTGCCACTCTGCATGCCTCCGCCTGGTTTTCCACAAAGCCCTCCGGTAATTGCAGAAATTTCAGGAGGTTATCCACTGCCTCCACATACTCCCTGTGATAAAACAACTCTCGTCCATAATAGAATCTGTCTCTTGCCGATAACACTTCTCCATCTGATTCCATCTTTTGATATATCTCGAGATTTCTTCTTGAGTATTCCGTTTTTATGCTGTGATGTTCTATCTCACAGTCCAGGTATTCCGTCCTGCCTCTGACGGCTAACGTCTCATGCACCCGTCCCTGCCACTGAAAGTCCTTATCTCTTTTTACAATTCTTTCACGATAATAGACTAATGTCGGATTTCTTTTTTCATCAAAACCTGCCACATATCGGATCATTACCACATCCGATGATCCGTCTGTTTCTTCTTTCCATCGCTTCAGTTTCAGCATTTCACTTTTCGCAATAATATCATCTGCATCAAGCCACATACAGTAGTCCATCTCTGCCTGAGAAAAAGAATAGTTCCTCGCTCTTGAAAAATCATCCTGCCATTCCTGTTCAAATACTCTGGCATGGTATTTTTCTGCAATCTTTTTTGTCCGGTCTTCAGATCCCGTATCAACTATGATAATCTCATCTGCAATCTCCTGCACAGATTCCAGACATCTGCCAAGCACTCTCTCCTCATTTTTTACGATCATGCAAAGACTGATTGTAACCATCTGCGTCCTCTCTGCCTATAAAACGGAAGATTTTCTACTCTGCTCTTATAATACTTTATGAGATTTGTAATGAACTATATACATGCATTCCACCAAAAAAGGAAGTCGCTATTTGCGACTTCCAAGTCTTTCTTTAAAATCTGCATAACCAAAATCTGTAAGCTGCTGCATCGTATTATCAGCACGTCTGAGCCAGATATCCGGTAACGGCATCCCGTTAAATGTATTATTTTTGCAGGTAGTATAGATGGCCATATCTCCAAACATAAGAAGATCTCCATATTGGGGAAGCTGTCTGAATTTATAATCTCCGATCACATCTCCTGACAGGCAGGTTGGTCCTCCCAGTCGAACTGTAATCCTGTCCTCTTCTGTATCATCTGCTCCAAGAAGGGGCGGGCTATAAGGCATTTCCAGTACATCCGGCATATGACAGGCCGCACTGGCATCTATGATCGCAATCTCTGTCTTTCCATTTTTCAGGACATCCAGCACACGGGTCAGAAGGAATCCTGCATTTAATGCCCATGCTTCTCCTGGTTCAAGATAAACCTCTACCTTCCATTCATCTTTTGCCATCCGGATGCATCGTTCCAGTCGTTCAATGTCATAACCTGGTCTTGTAATATGATGACCGCCGCCAAAATTGATCCACTTCACTCTGGAAGCCAAATCTCCAAAATGCTTCTTTACAAAAACAAGAGTTGTCTCCAGATCATCGGAATCCTGCTCACAGAGAGTATGGAAATGAATGCCCTCCAGTAAGTCTAGAAGTTCCGGGTTTTTCTGGAATGCTTCATCCCACTGTGCTCTTGTCGTCCCCATTCGGCTTCCCGGTGCACAGGGATCATAAATCTCATGTCCATCCTGTGTAGAACATTCCGGATTGATCCGAAGTCCCACGCTCTTTCCCGCTTCTTTTGCTCCTGGTCCGAAACGAAGAAGCTGCGTTGGCGAATTAAACACTATATGATCCGCATACTGAAGAAGTTCCTCAAATTCATCTGCCCGATAACCGGCACAGAATACATGAACCTCTTTTTCCGGCATTTCCTCAGCTCCAAGTCTTGCCTCAAACAGTCCGCTGGCCTCTGTACCCGCAAGATACGGCTCAAAAAACTGATAACAGTCATAATTGCTGAACGCTTTCTGCGCCAGGAGCATTTTACATCCTGTCCGCTCTGCCACTTCACCGAGCAGTTTTGCATTTTTTATAAGTGCTTTTTCGTCCAGGATATAGCAGGGTGTTTTTATATTCCTGAATTCCGGCGGAATGATTCCGCCGGTGGCTGTAAATGGTGCTCTTTTATCCAATCCTTCCATCAGTCTACCAGCTTCGGATCGCGGCTTTCACTGCGCGGCAGGCCATAACGGTCGAGTGCATCCAGGAACGGATCCGGATCAAATTCTTCAACTGTATACACACCTGGTCTGATCCACTTTCCTGTCAGCATCATAAGCGCTCCGCACATTGCCGGAACACCGGTTGTATAGCTGATCGCCTGACTTCCAACTTCGTGATAGCATTCCTGATGATCGCATACATTATAGATATAGTATGTCTTTTCTTTTCCGTCTTTTACACCTGTAAAGATACAGCCGATATTTGTTTTTCCTTTTGTACGTGGTCCAAGGCTTGCCGGATCCGGAAGCAGTGCTTTCAAAAACTGGATTGGAACGATCTCCTGTCCATTGTACTGGATTGGTGTTGTGGAAAGCATTCCTACATCTTCAAGACAACGCATATGATCCAGATAACTCTGTCCGAAAGTCATAAAGAAGCGAATACGTTTTACACCCGGGATTGTTTTTGCAAGAGACTCAATTTCCTCATGGTGAAGCAGATACATATCCTTATCTCCAACCTGGTCAAAATTATATTCTCTTTTGATATCCATTGGCGGGATCTCCACCCAGTGTCCGTCTTCCCAGTAGCTTCCCGGTGCACTTACTTCACGAAGATTGATTTCCGGGTTAAAGTTTGTCGCAAATGCATATCCATGATCACCGCCGTTGCAGTCCAGGATATCAATGGTATCAATCTGGTCAAACTCATGCTTTAATGCATGGGCACAGTATGCCTGTGTAACACCCGGGTCAAATCCGCATCCAAGCAGTGCTGTAAGACCTGCATCCTCGAATTTTTTACGGTATGCCCACTGCCAGGAATAGTCAAAATATGCGGAAAATCCTTCTTCTTTACAGCGTTTTTCATAGATCGCACGCCACTTTGGATCATCAGTATCTTCCGGCTCATAGTTTGCTGTATCCATATAGTTTACGCCACATGCCAGACATGCATCCATGATCGTCAGATCCTGATATGGAAGTGCAATGTTCATTACCAGCTCTGGTTTATAGCTGTTGATCAGTTCGATCAGCTGATCCACATCATCTGCATCAACCTTCGCTGTAGTAAGAACTGTCTTTGTCTTTCCTTTCAGTTTTTCCACGAGTGCATCACATTTTTCCTTCGTACGGCTTGCAATGCACATTTCTGTAAATACCTCATCAACCTGGCAACATTTCTGAATTGCTACACTGGCTACGCCTCCGCAGCCGATTACAAGTACTCTGCTCATAATTTTTCTCCTTTTATGATAACTGACTGTTTCTTCAACAGTCTTATTTTATAATGTTATTTTTATGGTATCGGGGATGACCCTGGTATCATTTTATTTTGCAACTGCCAGAAGCAGTTCACGGAGAACCTTGCATGCCGTTGCAGTTGAAACACCGCTTGCATCCAGCATAGGCGCCAGTTCATTGACATCTGCTCCTACCACGTTCACCTGAGAAACCGTGCGGATAGCTTCAAGAAGCTCTATAAAACTCACACCTCCCGCCTCCGGAGTTCCTGTTCCTGGAAATACTGACGGATCCAGACAATCCAGATCAATTGTAAAATATACCGGAACCTGTTTCTCTTTCAGTTCCTTTACTGTCTCTTCCAGTCCGTCAAACGTAAACGGATGAAAATCTGTATGCTTTCTGGCAAACTGAAATTCTTCTCTCTCACCGCTTCGGATACAGAACTGATGAATGTGATCATCTCCCAGAATCTCATGGCATCTTCGAAGCACACAGGCATGACTTAATTTTGCTCCCAGATAATCATCTCTTAAGTCTGCATGTGCGTCAAAATGAATGATATGAAGATCCGGATATTTAGCTGCTGCAGCACGCACAGCTGCCAGTGTCACCAGATGTTCGCCTCCCAGAAGCAGGGGGAATTTGCCTGCGTTTAATATCTCTTCTGCTCTCTTTTCAATATCTGAAAGTGCCATTTCACTGCTTCCAAAACAAAGTTCCAGATCTCCGCTGTCAAATACTCTGATGTCCATAAGATCTCTGTCCTGATATGGACTGTAGGTCTCCAGGCCAAAGCTCTCATGTCGCATGGCTGCCGGACCAAACCGGGCACCCGGACGGAAACTTGTTGTAGAATCAAAGGGTGCGCCGTAAAGAACAACAGATGCCTCCTCAAAACTACTTTCGCATCCAATGAAAGTTTCTATATTAGGTAAGATCATAAATTATTCCTCCACTTCTTTCAGCATATCTTCCAGAAATGCCGGAAGATAAAATGCTCCTTTATGGAGTCTTGTCGTATAGTAGCGCGTGCGAAGATTTAATGCATTCCAAGCCTCTGCATCCAGATCATCCACCGGATGATATTTTTTACTGGCAAATCCAAACAGCCAGTAACCTGCAGCAAAAGTCGGTATGTGTGCCTGATAAACACGGCTGATCTGAAAAGTGCTGGCAATTCTCTTATGACTGCGCTGCATGGCATGTGCATCTTCCGCATAGAACGGGCTTCCCTGCTGGTTTACCATAATCCCGTCATCTTTCAGCGCATTGTAACAGTTTCCATAGAATTCACGGGTAAACAAACCTTCAGAAGGGCCAAATGGATCAGAGGAATCCACGATGATGAGGTCATATTTTGCTTCACACCGACGGATAAATCTCAGTGCATTTTCATAATGAAGATGTACTCTTCTGTCATCCAGTCTGCAGGCATTTCCCGGAAGATATGCACGACAGGCTTCCACAACCATCGGATCCATTTCTACCAGATCAATATGCCGTACTCTGTCATATCTGGTCAGTTCACGGACAACGCCGCCATCTCCGGCACCAATCACAAGAATATCTCTCGCTTCTTTATGTATTGCCATCGGCACGTGCGTGATCATCTCATCATAGATAAATTCATCACGCTCTGTCAGCATTACATTTCCATCCAGAGTCAGCACACGTCCAAATTCCGGTGTCTCAAAGATATCAATTCTCTGATAGTCGCTCTGTTTCGAATAGAGCTGACGATTTACCCGGATACTGTGCTTGACATCCGGTGTATGAAATTCTGAAAACCACATTTCCATTGTCATTACCTCCCTGCCAGAATATTCAGTCTCAAAATA